>Ga0190284_1000005_pt1 | contig 227209 bp, 151 predicted proteins | sample 48691812_MG_FD_161668 | JGI IMG/M metagenome (GOLD analysis project Ga0190284, IMG submission 161668) | Hydrothermal vent microbial mat bacterial communities from Southern Trench, Guaymas Basin, Mexico - 4869-18-1-2_MG | ecosystem: Environmental > Aquatic > Marine > Hydrothermal vents >... | reverse complement strand
TACGGAAGTATTAAAGCACTATTTCGAAAATCTTCGGACTCTCACCATGTCGAGGTTCTGGGGCGGAACCTTCACGAATCGTCGATTGCATCAAGCCTAAAAAGGCGTGTCAGGAGTTCTGAAGTTGGGCACAGCTTCGAGACCGGATCAACTACCAGTATTAACAGCTCCATCCATCTCTTTCCGCAGCCAAGCCTTGGCAAAATCCCAATCGCGGCAGACGGTGGCCTTCGAGATGTCGAGGGCCTCGGCGATCTGATCGAGGGTCATGCCGATGAAAAAACGCATCTCCACCACCGTACAGATGCGTGGATGCGACTTGAGCTTCAGGAGCGCACGATCGAGATACTCGAAGAAGATCGAAGGTTCCGGTTTAGCCGCGATCTTCTGGTCGAGACCGGTCAACTGCTCCATCGATAGGGGGGGCTTCTCACCGCCGCGTTTGGCGGCTCGGCGCTTTCTGGCTTCATCGACAAGCAGACACCGCATCGCCCTGGAAGCCACGCTGAAAAAATGCTGCCTGTTCTTCCAGCGTTTATCTTTGTTCTGAATGAGATTGATATATGTTTCGTTGATGAGCTCGGTGGTGTCCAGTCTGCGATCGTGGCACTCGCTCCGCATCGTGGAGTGTGCAATTGCATGCAACTTGGCGTATATAATAGAAAACAGTTGATTCGTGATTTCCGGGTCGCCTGTCGGAAAGGATGCCAGCAAGGCGGTTACATCTCCTCCCACCTCTTTCATGATCCTCCTACCTTTTTTTGCAACTAAAACGAGTTTTATGACAACCTGATAGTCCTATACTACGCAATACCATTTGAAAGAGTCAACGAGGATTTAGTGCAAGGGTATCGAGGGACGGTGTCGCAGTTGTCAGGGCGTAGCCTACCACGCCCTGACAACGGCGGTTAAAAAACATCTGATCTGTCTCGATACGTTCTTCCTTCCTCCGATTAGATCAATTATTTTCGAAAAACTTTCATTTTGCTGCCTGCCTTGAGGACCTTTCGTCTATTCAGAAGGAAAATCCATATTGATACGAATATTGATCATCGTAACTCCGCGGTGAGCTATGGGGCGGTGGGGTCTTCTACCGCACCGGAGTGATAGATATCAATGATAATATCAGCGTAGTTGAAGCCGGTGGTCAAGGCGATCGATAGGGCACCGAAAAAGCGGGGCGGGAGCCGATGCCGTCGAAGCACAGGCTTGGAGGGTTGTGCTCGCGGGAAGCCGAGCGGCAGTATTTGGCGATGCAGCGCATGCTGCCGCCTCGGCAAATACGCTGGTCCTTGCCGGCTGGTTGCCAGGCGGAACCGTCAGCCGGAGCACCTTTGTAGCTGTCTTGGTAACTGTCCTGGCACCATTCCCGCACGAGGGATCGGCGTTGGAAGATCCCTGAGGATTCTCCTCGGAAGGCGGCATGGCTTCGATGAAAAACGTGCCGCCCGGGATCAGCACGAAGACGAGCCCCATGTCCTCGGTGAGGATCAGCTTTTGATCCTGGCTGCATCGTGGGATCGCACCGGTCTGCAGATCGGCGAACTCCCAGAGTCCGGAAGACGGATCTCGGCCGATCGGAACGAAGCCGATGATCGGCTCAATGACCAGTCCGCCATACTGAGGGCACTGTTCGCGATCGGCGATCGAATCGATCGCTCGCTGCCAACCTTCGAGGTTTTTGCCACCGAAGCTTTTTTCTTCCACCGTGGTCGCAAAAGCGATACGGCCCTCGACGCTCTTCAGTGGGCAGGTTTCGCCGTTTTCGAGACGTTCGATCCCCTCCACCAGGTCCCGAAGCATTTTGCGCTGCCGTTCTTCGCCAGACCGCAGTCGGTCACCTTGAGTTGGTTGTCCGTGGTGAGTAGAACGTTGGATGGCTTGATGTCTCGATGGACTACGCCATGATCGTGGGCGTGCTGCAAGGCGTCGGCCACGGCAGCAATCAGGCGCGTCGCCTTTCGGAAATACCCGGGAGGTTGCGTCTTCGTCTTTCTGAGCTCATCGAGCTTCTCGGCCAGGTTGAAGCCGTCTGGGACCAACTCCTGAGCGATGTAGTGGACGCCTTTATGCTCACCAATGGCGTAGACGGCGACGATTCCAGGGTGGCTCTGCCGGCCGCCGGCTTCGGCTTCACGGCGAAACTTCTGTGCCGCCGTATCGGAGAAGCTGAGGTGAGTGGGCAGCACCTTGAGGGCCACTCTGCGGTGCAGCGAGATCTGCTCGGCCTCGAACACTGTTCCCATGCCGCCCTCACCGATCTTGCGGATCAGCCGGAAATCCCCAAGCTGCTCAAACGGCAGATTTGGATCCACGTCATCGGAACATCCTGTTCTCTCGAACCCGCTCTCTCCTACCCTTTGCATCAAAAAGTCTTGCGCCGATTTTTCGAGAAAATTCGATTCCGCTTCATGCCCTGCGATCATATCCTCCACGGTTGCTCTGAGGGCAAAGTCATCACCACATGCTCGAGACAGGTATGCCTCCCGTTCATCAACTTCATGATCCAATGTCGAGAACAGCAAAGTGGGACTTGACGGCAACTATTCGGGAGGAAGTTTTGTACCGGGAGTATCGGGAAATGCATACATCGCCAATTACGATGAAGATTTACTAGTTACTTTTCCTAAAGAAGTGATTCCCTGGGAAAGAGGTACGATCGAGTTCTGGGCAAAGCTCTCGGGATTTCCTGTTTGGATTCCAACGGGCGCACATCCTTTTCTTATCAATATAAACGATGGTTATAGTGATTTTGCAATTCATCAATCCAGTGAGAGTCCAGAATCGCCGCACTCCCACAGGATAGCCGTTTACAACAAAACACTGAATTCAAGAGGGGACGGATCATCATCCGTCTCCCTCTTTTTTTGTGTGCGCCAGGTATCGTGCGCGATGCCGAAATCTTGTGTTGCCGGCCGTTGAGCGGAAGCGATCGGTGAGAGAACCTGGAGGTGCGAGTTTTTAGGGTGCCTTGGAAACGTCCCTTTTGGTCAAAACGGCCTATTGCGTCGTGGCGGTGCGGTGCGGTATCCTGCAAACATCGTAAAAGGCGCAACAAATGGCATTGGGAGCAGATCCATGAGCACACACTACGATGTAATCGTGATCGGCAGCGGCCCTGGAGGCGAGGGCGCCGCGATGAAGGCCGCCAAGGAAAAAAAGCGGGTTGCGATCGTCGATGACTTCTCGGAGGTCGGCGGGAGCTGCACCCACTTGAGCACAATCCCCAGCAAGGCGTTGCTCCACTCGGTGCGGCAGCTCGCGGTTGTGGGCAAATACCGTGAATCCGGATTTCCGACCTTGCTGAAGAACGCCGAGACGGTGATCAGCCGCCAGGTAGAGATGCGCCGCAGCTTCTACGATCGCAACGAGGTCGACGTGTTAGGCGGGCGCGCGTCCTTTCTCGATGAACACAATATCGCGGTTCAACAACCGGGTGGGGGAAATGCCAAATACTCGGCCGACGCTTTCGTTATCGCCACCGGCTCGCGGCCCTACCACCCCGATGACGTTGATTTTTCGCACCCTCGCATCTGCGACAGCAGCACCATCCTCAGCCTCCAGGAGAATCCGCGTTCAATCACGATCTACGGCGCCGGCATCATCGGTTGTGAGTACGCCTCCATCTTTCGGGGGTTGCGTGTCAAGGTCACCATGATCAACATCCGCGATCAGTTGCTCGCGTTTCTCGACGACGAGATCATCGATGCCTTGAGCTATCACCTGCGCGAGAACGGTGTTCTGATCCTGCACAACGAAGAATACGAGAAAGTCGAGACCGACGACAACTCTGTGACGATCCATCTCAAGTCCAACAAGCGAATCCGTAGCGATATTCTGCTCTGGGTGCAGGGGAGGACGGGTAACTCCTCGAATATGGGCTTGGAAGCGATTGGTATGAAGATCGATAGCCGCGGTAACATCGACGTCAACGAGCACTACCAGACCGCCCAGCCGCACATCTACGCCGTGGGTGACGTCGTGGGCTATCCCAGTCTCGCCAGCGCGGCCTACGATCAGGGCCGGTTTGCTGCGAAGCATCTGCTGGATGGAGATAGCGAGCACAAACTCGTGGAGTATATACCATCCGGCATCTACACGATCCCTGAGATCAGCGCTGTGGGCCTGAACGAACGCGAGCTCACCGAACAAAAGGTCCCTTATGCTGTGGGACATTCGTTCTTCCGTCACCTGGCCAGGGCGCAGATCACCGGTAACACGACGGGCGTGCTCAAGATCCTCTTCCACCGGGAGACACTGGAGATCCTCGGTATTCACTGTTTCGGCTCGAATGCCACCGAGATCATCCATATCGGGCAGGCGATCATCTCCCAGAAGGGCAAGGCCAACTCCCTCATGTACTTCATCAACACGACCTTCAACTATCCCACCATGGCGGAGGCCTACCGCGTTGCTGCTCTCAACGGTTTGAACCGGATCAAGTGACCCTCGATTGCGGACAATTCGACGGAAAGCGGAGGAAAAAAGAGGAGAGGACCGGCGCGGTAGGGGATGGCAACCTCGAAGCGATCGGTTGGCTCTCGATCTCGCGGCGTTTGCAGCCCAAGGCTCCGAAGGCTTCCGAGGTGCGCTCGCTGCCTACAGGGATTGAGGCGGTCCGGGACGTGTGGTTTTCTGATGTCACACCGGATTGCAGGATAGGGTACCTGCAATCCGGTATGCTTTACAAAAGCGATGGGTGGATCAGGGTGTGAAAGTCATCATGATCGGAATCGAAACATAGGTGATTGGGCGTATGCCCGATCCCGAGAGGAGCACGTAGGAGAAATAGATCTCCTTACCCAGGTGGATCGGATTGACCGCTCCCATCGTGCTGAACCACGAAACAGCCACACCGGTGCTGCCCAGCACGCCCTTCGATTTTTGGAACATCATGGAGTTGGCGGTGGCCATGGAGAAGTTGAAGAGCGGATCCCTGTTCAACGGGACATGGAAACCGTCGGCATTGAATCCTGGCTGGCATCCGAAGCTGGCCAGCAGGAAGTAGGGCTCGCCGCCGTGGGCCGCTCCGGCGTCGATGGTGATCTTGGCCAGGCCACCCGCTGCACAGGAGAGGGTGTAAGTGTTGGTGGTCAGGTCTTGAACCGCCGGCTCGAGGTAGAAGTCGTCGATGTAGTTGTTGATGCAGGTGGGAACCGCACTGCGGTAGTTGTAGAACTCGACAGTGTAGAATCCGTCGCTGGTGGGAGTATAAGTGGCAGAGAGGGTTGCACGTTTGCGTCCGCTGAGGTAGCCGCAGGAATTCGTAGCGATCAACGCCCCGTTGATCTCGACGTCGAAGGATCCGCCGTCGTTCTGGGCACCTCACCCGGTCTCATCATAGGCAACATGGGCTGTGAAGTTGTAGAGGACTCCTCCGAAGAGGTAGACGTCCTGCTCGAGGCCGCCGTTCCCCTTTGTTGTTCCAGGAGTTCGTTTCCAACACCAGGAATTGTCCCCGTTGCCGTTCGTGTCGAACGTCGTGGCCTGCGCTCCTGTGTTGTTCCCGGTTAGCAGCCACTCGGCGCGGGCCTGCATTTCGAAGTCCCCGTTGGGGACCAGATTCTGAGCCAGGGCGTTGTCCTGACCCAGAACAAGACAAAACAGGGCCACACACCCTGCTGCCAACAAGATTCTTTTCATCGCGGAACCCTCCACTAACAGGTCGACCTAAGGCTTTCAAGAGGCAGACTATCTCCTTGACGCGAGATAATCTGGAGCATGTAGAATGTGGCTCTCAAACAGTATATCAGACTCGAGCGACATCCGGAAATTGTTTTGATACAGACGGTTCCGAAATCCCGTTGATCGCGGGAGGCGGCGCCGGCGGGCAGGGCTCTACGAGGCCGATGGAACCGATCCCGATGTGCCTTGGGATGGATGATTCCTATCACAATGATCTGAAATAAAAGCTTTTAACACATCAAAGCTTGTCCATGGCCTCCTTCTGGATCACCGGCCGCAGGAGCACGATCAGCACCGGTGTCGCCAGGGCGATCCCGGCTAGGATCAGCCACATGAACTGCGGGCTTTCGGTGAAGGGTAGGGTGGCGGCCGACTCCGAAGTGGTACCTTCGGGGCAGTAGCGCGCCAGGAGATGACCCGAGAGGGGGCCTTCGAGCATACGTGCGAAGAACATCGGCAGGGTGGAGAGCCCCATGTACGAGGCCTCCCGCCCCTTCGGCGCAATGGCCGCGGTGTACTCGTACAGCCGCGGCGACCAGATCACCTCACCGACGGAGAAGCACACGATCTGAGCCACGATGAGCATGTAGTACCCGCGCGCCAGCGACTCCGGATCGTTGCCGCAGAACAGGGATGGTGGAATCACGGGGATGAACACTGAGACCGCCGAGATGCAGATCCCGACGAGCATCACGTTGAAGATCTTGAAGCGCGCCACGATCGGTGTGGAGATCACGAGGCCGATGCAAATCACCCAGCCGTTCAACGAGTTGAGCGTGCCGATCGGCGCCTCGGGACCGATGACCCGCAGGTAGTACTTGGGGCTGATCGCGTGCCAGTGCTCAAAAACCATCTTGACACCGACGACGATCACCAGGAAGAGCATGAAGCGCCAGAAGGCCGACTCGCGCATCACGCTCATTGCGATCGTGACGGGATTCTCCCACTTGTCCTGCTCGGTGTCGACTCCATCGGCGGCATCCTCGGCCGCATCCCCCGATCCACCGCCTTCGTTCGCCTGCGCGGCTGCCGAGGCGGCCTCCTTTTCCTCCCGCCAGGCGTCGTCAGCGTCCTCGACGCGCCGCCGCATGAGAATCATGATCGAGATCCAGCAGAGCAAACTGAGGACGGAACCCATGAGGAACACGCCGCGGTTGCCCCACTCAGTATCGCGCACGAAGTCGAGAGCCGGCCCCGCAATGATGACGCCGATGTTCCACAGGAAATAGAGGAAGTTGAAGCCCGCCGTGCGCGTCTCCTTCGTCGTGTAACGTTTGGTGGCTGCCACCAGGATCGGCGTCATGATCGCCGTCCCCACCATGATGGCGAAAAGCGCGCAGGTCACCACCGTCTCGTCAGTGCTCAGGCTGATCACCACTCTCGAGATCACCAGCACCACGATGGAGAGGTGCAGCGTTCGCTTGATGCCGAAGGAGTCGCCGATGAAACCGGCCACGAAACCGACGAAGGTGTAGACCCCCATGAGGATGCCGAACATCATCCCCGCCTTCTCGTCGCTGTAGCCCAGATTCTCGCTCAGATAGAGCGTCAGGGCCGGGAGCATTGCGAAGTAGGCGATGCCGTCGAGCAGATTGATCCACTGAACGCTCCAGAAATCCCTGGAGCAGGCCTTCAGCTTGCCGAACTCACGGAAGTATTCCTGAACCGCACCGCTCACCGTTTTGTTGGTGCTGGCATCTGTCATCGGCAGACTCCTCTCGTGAGGCCCAACCAAATCCGGTCCGGACGAGTTAGTCAACAAACAAGCATGGCGACCCGTGCGAAGAGAGTCAAGGCAGGAAACTCCAGCGCAGTTCCCCAGCGTTGAAGCGCAACCCTTGCCTGAACGTCAACTGTTCATTTTACATAAAAGTGTTCGATCGATCTTTCCGACATAAAACTTTCATTTTACTGCAAGGCTTTCACCTACTCAGATATGATTTTCTGCTTGTTTTAATCCTGGTATGTTGATAGGAAATCAATGAAACCTTGGCTTCCGTTCGAATCTCGAGTAGGCCAGATCCGGTAAAGCTTATCCCTGTTTCAGTGTTCGATGCCTTGATTGTTTGATGGTGAAGCAGCGTTTTGTCGATTTTCCCCGTTTTTGTTCAGGAGACCACATGATGAAATCGTTGATCTTGATCTCCTCGATACTCTTATTGACAACACTCGTATTGACAACCACGTCCGCGATCGCCGCCAACGACGTACCGGAGCTGCCCAAGCCGCTCCTCGACAACCTGGCTTTCGTAGGACACAACAGCAGCAATTTCGCACACATCATGGATATCGAGATCGTCGGCGACCGGGCTTACGCCCTGGTTGGTATGTCGTACGGTCTCGAAACCTACGACATTTCCAATCCCGCCCAGCCGGTGCGCATCGACTCGCAGGGCACAGCAGCCTGGAACGCCAAGGCTTACAACGATCGGCTCTACGTTTTCAACCGCCAGAACGGCTTTCGCATCTACGACATCAGCGGATCGAAGCCTCTGGAGCTGGGTCAGTACAACCCGGCAGATCCGAACACCTTGTATGAATGCGGGGTGCTGCAGGGAACCCAGCTCTTCGTGGCTGCCCACCAGCGCGGGATCTACGCCTTCGAGGTGGGCAACCCCGGCAACCCGCTCCTGGTGGACGACATCTCGCTCACGACCAACCACTGCTGGGACGTGGAGGTCACAGGCTCGTATCTGCTGGTGGCCAACGGTCGTTTCGGGCTGTCGGTGGTCGCCCTGGGGTTGCCCCCGGTGCAGGTTGCAACTCTGCCTCTGCCGGGGCTGGCCAACCACATCCTTCTCGACGGTCAGATCGCCGTGATCACCCTCGGTGGCGACGGCCTGGCCACGGTGGATGTGAGCGATCCCACCAATCCCGTGCTCCTCGATATCGCGCCGTCGCTGGGCAACGCCTTCGGCTCGGGCATTTGGAACAGCCTCGTGGCAGTTGGATCTTGGCGCTACCTCGAGCTCTTTGATGTGAGTGATCCTTCAAACATCCGGCGCAAGGGTTTCGATAACACCAAGACCTGGGCCATGGGCGCAGATATCGAACCGAACGGCAACACCGGCCTCGTCGCCGTCGGTGACTGGCGCGGCATGTCGACGTATACCACGAGCGCCGACGACGGACCCGACATCGATGTGACCCCAGAGTACCTCGATTTTGGCGAAGTGCCGGGCTACGAGGAAGCAGGTGTGACGGTGCGCAACACCGGATCTTCTTTGCTGCAGGTCAACGTGGTCAACACACCGAACGAGATCACCGTCTCTCCCGCGAGCTTCACCGTCGATCCCGGAGCGGTTCGGCAGGTGACTGTCCGCGCCACGGGGCTCGGCTCGGTGAAGGACACCATCCGGTACCTATCCAACGACGGTGACGAGCCGACAGTCACTCAGTTTGTCTACAAGAACAGCACCTCCTTCCCCCAGCTCGGATCCCAGGCACCCGAGTTCGCCCTCGAGGACGGCAACGGTTACTGGCATTACCTCTCCGATTATCGCGGCAAGGTGGTGCTCCTCGAGTTCGGCGGCCTTTGGTGACCTCTCTGTGCGTCGCAAGGTGCGGCGACAGATGCGAGCATTTACGAGCGTTTCAAAGACGACGATTTCGTGTTCTTCCACCTGGCCTCCAATCCCAGCGACGTGGACGGTCTGCGCAGCATCTACGGTGTCCGGGCCATCGGTTTGATCGACAGCGGTTCCCAGATCTACGGCACCTATCGCGTACCCAATCCGGAAGCCCCTTATCCCCAGGACCACATCATCGACAAGCAAGGCCGTGTCATGTTCTGGGAGGCGGAGTACGACACCCAGGCGAGCATCAAAGCCATTGAAGAGCTGCTCGCATATCAGCCGCCGGCAGGTGTCGATGTGGTGCCCGACGCCGGCAGCGTCCAACCAGGAGCGACTCTTGGTTATACGGTCGTGCTGGTCAACAACACCGCTCAAAAGCAAACCTTCTGGGTCACTACGATCGTCATTCTTCCCGATTCGACGCGGATCTGGTTGCGGGGGCCGCAGATGGTCACTTTGAGCCCCTGGCAGCGCATCGAGGCCCGCTTCGACGATCCGATACCGCTGGGCGCGACGCCTGGAGCCTATTCCCTGAAGGTCAAGGTCGCTGCGAATACGGACGATGTCTGGGATGTGGATGGCTTTCCCTTCAGAATCGAGTGAGAGCGCTCGGACCGTCTTCCGGAGATGGGATTCAACGCGAATTGCTCTCATCGTCCCGCCCATCGACTTCGAGAACCATCAGATTGGTCAGCTCCGAACCCGGCGCCGGTAGCCCAAGCAGCGCCTGGAAAGGGCGCTCCTCCCCCGATTGCCACGAGGAGGGAACCAGACCCTGATGGATGAGAACACCATCAGGTGGTATGGAGCCGAGCTGGATGCGCCGAATGATCGGCCGCCGTAGGTAGAAGCCTCCGTAGGGCGTTGGCCACGGCGGCTCGCGGATCCCACTGCCCAGAGCCAGAGTCACCGGAGCCGTGTAGGGTAAACCGACCACCTTGATCTCGAGGCTGCCGCTAGGCACTACCGATCCTGTGGCGTAGAGATGGCTGTGGAATTCATCGGCGCCCATATCCACCCGGCCGTGCGCCTTGCGAGGATCGCCTTCCATATCCACCACCGGCAGGTAGGGTATGGGATCGTGCCCGGTATCCCTGCAAGGGGAATCGAACTTGATATGCAGATCGGAATGTATCGCATCGACGAAGCGCGGCTCGGCGTCGAGCATCCCAGATCCCCAATTCAATGTGCAATGTGAGGCGACGTACACCGAGGATTGACCGCCGCTGATATCGGAGAAACAGACCGACACGACCGAAGGAAGCATGGAGGTTCCGATCCTCATTTCCGGGCCCTCCGGTGCCGAGTTGTTCCATAGGATCGAATTGGCGATCACCAGGCTGCAGGTGTCCCTGCAGTGGATGCCGCCCCCCTTGCTCGATGCCGAATTGCGATAGATCGTATCGCACATCACGACGAGCGAAGTACCGTCTTCGCAAAAGATCGCGCCGCCCAGCAGGTCTGCTTTATTTTCGGTAATTATGCTATTGACGATGAGCACCTCATCCGTGCGATAACAGGCAATGCCTCCTCCGCGCTCGGCCTGGTTTCTTGCCAGAACATTCGATGTAATCGCCGCGCAGTATTCTCCAAAGAGATGAATCGCTCCACCGCATAAGGAAATGTTTTCACAAATTGTGTTGTTCTCGATCGAGAGCATCAGGTTGTATTGGCCGCTGATTCCGCCTCCGAAATTGCCGGCACTGTTGCCGTTGATCGTGTTGTTTTCGATGGTTGCTCGGCTGTTGGAGATTGCGATCCCGCCTCCATGCATCGATTCTGACCTGTTGCTGGAGATCGTGTTTCGACCGGCGACCAGAGTGCTGCAATCGATCTGGATCCCACCGCCGCATCTAACGGCCGAGTTGTACGCGATCTGATTCTCGAAGAGGCTCAGCTTCGAATCGTAGCTGTTGATTCCACCACCGTTCGACGAGGCAGTGTTTCGTAATATGCTGTTTCTTCGGAGCACCGGTGAAGAGTGTTCTGCGAGAAGCCCTCCACCGCTGTTAGAGGCATTATTGTCGCTGATGGTGTTGCCGACGAGCAGAGGAAGGCAACCGTCTGAGCAACTGATCCCCCCTCCGCTGCCGGCCGAGTTGTCGCAGATGTAATTGCCCGCAAGATACGGTGAGGCCTCGAGGCCGCCTGAGCAGTCGATGCCACCACCGCCGTAGCTTGCGTGATTGTTCTGGATGACGTTGTTGATGATCGTGGGAGAGCTTCTCCAGCAGAAAACGCCTCCGGCCCAGTTGTTTTGACCGTTTTCTAGCGTAAAACCATTGAGAACGGACTCTCGATTCTCTTTGTTCCTGAAAGACACAACGCTTCCGACCTTGCCTCCGTCGATCATGGTGAACGAAGGTCCCTGTTCACTTCGAACAACGATAGCTTTTCCACGGTAGTCGATGTTCTCTCTATATGTCCCCGGTCTGACGATGATGATGTCGCCCTTTGCCGCCACGTTGATGGCCTGCTGGATCGTTGCAACATGATCGGGCACGAAGATGGTGGCTCCTCGTACGGGTACGAGAGAGAGCTCCGAGAGAGCGATGATCGAGCACGCAACGAGCAAGAGTCTGCGAAACAACGATGAATCGTGAATATGTTTTGATGTCAGGATGTCGTTGGAAGATGTCCAAAGCCCTGTAGTTTTGTAGTTTCTTACGGACATAATCGAGGTCAGGATGCGCATGATTCCATCACCAATAATAGATATAACAGGGTAGACAGGGATCGATTTTAGCAGAACTGCCCTTTGTTTTGAATAGCCGGATTTGTTGTTGATAACGCGTTCTTGACTCGAAAGGGTCTACTCTATAGATTAGTACACGCAACACGAAGATAAGTCCACATGAGTCAATACAGGCGTCAATGATTGAGAGGTGATCCCATGCTGCGTTCCCGTCGAGTTTCACCCGTGTTCGCTGGCCGCCTCGTGGCGGTGCTCGCCTTTGCCTTGCTGCTCACGTCGTTTTTAATGGCCTCCGGCGATCAGATGCAATCGGTGCCGGTCGATCTCGCCGGCTACCTGGAGAGCTTGCCTCCAAAACTCTTCGAGGTGAGCTCCAAAGGTCTCACTCTCGCGAAGACGGCGGCCGGCACCGCGGAATACGTATCGGCGGTGGTGGCATCTCCCTTCGCCTTCAACGCGGTCGGGATCAAGCTGAACACTGATATCGAGGATCCAGGTCTCGTCCAGGTGTACGCCAGAACGAGCAACGATTCAAACGTCTGGGGAGAGTGGGTGTTCCTGTCGCTCGAAGAGCGTCTCGATCCGAAGCAGGCCGCAGAACGCCTCACCGAAGCCCGTCTGCTCGCCACACAGTTGCTCTTCAAGGCGGCTGCAAACGGATTTGCGGTCCAGATCAAGATCGTGATCAAATCCCCGCTGCCCGAACAGGTAACGATCTTTGCGGCGGAAGCTGTGTTCATCGATTCGACGCACGGTCCGACGGAGTACGAGATTCTCGAGCGGGTGACATCCCAACAGTCGCAAAATAGGCCTCTGCCGCCGGCGGCCGGTGACAATGGTCCGTTCGATGCCTACCCCAAGCCCTCCGTCGTTTCGCGGGCCTCATGGGGCGCCGATCCAGCACAGGGCACGCTCTACTATCGCACGGTGACCCACATCTGCCTGCACCACACCGCCGGTGCGCACGAATGGAACTCCTCGGGATTTTCCGAGTGCGCCGCCAACGTGCGGGCCACTCAGGACTACCATATGGGCCTGGGGTGGGTTGACATCGGCTACAACTATCTCGTCTGCAAGCACGGCCTCATCTGGGAGGGACGCCAGGGCGGCGACGACGTGGTCGGCGCTCACGACGCCCACAACTGGGGCAGCATGGGGGCCTCCTCCATGGGGTACTTCCACACCCCCTACTACCACGTACCCACAACCGCCATGCTCGACAGCCTGGCCGATCTCTTCGCCTGGAAATGCGACCAGCGGGGCATCGATCCCCTCGGCTCGGGGTATTACTACGGGTACGGCGGCACCATGGACAACATCTACGGCCACCGGCAGGTCGGCTCCACCGCCTGTCCGGGAGATGAGCTCCAGACGCGGCTCCCGGCGATCAAGGCCGACGTAGACGACAGGCTCAACGGCGGCGGGTGGTCGGTGGTGCTCGATACAGGCGCGGCGCTCACCAAAGGCACCTGGGTGACGGGGACCATGGCGCCGGACAAATACGGCTCCAACTATCTCTGGAACGACACCACACCAGGCGGCAGAGAGGGAGCAGGCTGGCGTTTCAGCGTGCCGAAGTCCGGCAACTACAACGTGTCGGTCTGGTGGAGCCAGGGCACGAACCGCACCTCACAAGCCCGGTTCGCCGTGAGAAAGAACGGCAGCTACACCTTCACCACCAAGAACCAGCAGGTCAACGGCGGTCAGTGGAACAGCATCGGCACCCATTACTTCGTGGCCGGGCAGACGTACATGGTGGGGGTGATCACCGATGCGCCCTCGGGGTATGTGGTCATCTGCGACGCCGCTCAGATCGAAGAGCTCTGATCGGGAGGTGCTCGATAGAGGGTTTGCGGGTCGGGCCTGCCCTGCGGGCCTTGCTCCGACAACCCTGTCGCCAAGGGTCGCACAACAACACAACCTGGCACCGCCTTGCGGCCGTGTCAGGTTGTGGTTATTCTGAGAAGGCACCCATCAGTTCTTGGAGACCCCTCGATGAGCTCAAAAACCGGCTTTCTCGTTTGTTTCTTTTTTTTCCTTGCACTGGCTAGCGGTCTTGGCCATTCCGTCGACGTTCCCTCGCCGCAGGAGGTGATCGGTTTTGAACCCGGCACCGACTGCGAACTCGCCGACTGGGAGATGATCGATAAGTACTTGCGCATCCTCGACGCTGCGTCCGATCGGGTTGTGCTCGAGGAGATCGGGAAGAGCACTCTCGGGAGGGAGATGCTGCTCGCCGTGATATCGAGCGCAGAGAACCTCGCCCGGGCCGGTGAGATCAAGGCGGCCATGCGCCGGCTGGCCGATCCGCACCGGCTGCCGCGCACCGAGGCCCTCGAGCTGTGCGAGTCGATGCCGATGGTGCTCTTCGTCGGCTGCGCCCAGCACGCCACCGAGATCGGGTCGACCCAGGCGGCGCTCACCATCGCCCACCGGCTGGCCACCGAGGATGGCGCCGAGTGGGAGCGGGTGAGACGCGAAGTGGTCTTCCTGCTGGTCCCGTCGATGAACCCCGACGGCCACCAGATGGTGTGCGACTGGTACAACGCGCATCTCGGGACGCCCTTCGAGGGCTCCTATATGCCCTGGCTCTATCATCATTACGTGGGCCACGACATCAACCGCGACTGGGCTATGCTCACCCAGGCCGAGTCGCAGCACATCTCGCGCGTTCTCTTTGATGAGTGGTTTCCCCAGATCGTTTTCGACGTGCACCAGATGGGACGGCGCGGGGCGCGTATGTTCATTCCGCCCTACTACGATCCGATCAATCCGAACATCGATCCGCTCATCGCACACGAGCTTACTCTGATCAGCGCCCAGATGAGGCTCGATCTCTCGATGGCCGGCCACACCGGGATCGTATCCGACGCCATGTTCGACGAGTGGCTGCTCGGTTATTTCACCTCCGTTCCCTGCCGCCACAACATGGTCACCTTTCTCATCGAGATGGCCAGCGTCAACGTGGCCTCACCCATCTTCCAGCGGCGCAGCGAGCTGCGCGGCAGCCGCGGCCTCGACGATTACGATCGGCGCGCCAATTTCCCCGAGCCTTGGCAGGGCGGTTGGTGGCGCCTGGCCGACATCGTGGCCTACGAGCAGACGGCGATCTTTTCGGTCGCCCGGCTGGCGGCCCGCACGAAGACCGACTGGCTGCGGAACTTCTATGAGCTCGGCACACGGCAGGTGGAACGTGGGGGGACCGAGCCACCCTTTGCCTTCCTCGTGCCGCCAGGCCAGAGCGATCCGGCCACGGCGTTCGAGCTGGTGGCAACCCTCATGCACAGCGGAGTGGAGGTGCATCGCGCCAAGGAACCGTTCGTTGCCGATCGGGTCGAGTACGCGCCGGGGACCCGGGTGATCCTCATGGCGCAGCCCTTCCGGGCGCACGCCAAGGACCTCCTGGAGCGGCAGGCCTATCCCGACCTGCGGACCTACCCCGGTGGGCCGCCCGAGCGACCCTACGACGTGGCCGGCTGGTCCCTGCCGCTGTTGATGGGGGTGGACACGGTGCAGGTGGTGGAACCCTTCGAGGCCGTTTTGACGCCCGTCCCCCCGTCGGCGACGCTGCCCGCCGGCACCGTGACCAGGTCGGCTTCCGTGAGGCCGCGTTATCTCATCGTCGAGCGCGCTCAGAACAATGCCTATCGCCTGGTGAACAGATGCCTCGCTAGGGGGCAGGCGGTTTACACGGCGCCGGAAGCGGTCGAGCTCGACAGCTTCAGCTTCGCTCAGGGCGCCTTCGCGATTCCCCTCGATGCGAAGAGCGCAGTCGCAGACGAAGCGCGCGCCCTGGGGCTGCGATTCCACGCCGTGGCCGGACCGGACGAGCTGGCGGAACCGGCATTCCGCGCGCTCAAACCGGTCCGCCTGGCCCTCTACCAGCCCTGGACCGCCAGTATGGACGAGGGTTGGACGCGCTGGGTGCTCGAGCGCTTCGAGTTCCCTTACCAGACCCTACACGACGCCGAGGTGCGCGCCGGCGGCCTGCGCGAGCGCTACGATGTGATCCTGCTGCCCGACATCCGCGCAACATCGATCATCGAGGGTCGCGCCGAGGGCAGCGTGCCGGTGCGCTACACCGGCGGCATCGGCGGCGCGGGGGTCTTTGCACTCGTCGATTTCGTGCGTGCCGGCGGCACCGTGGTGGCGATCGATTCCGCGTGCGAGCTGCTCATCGACAAGCTGGGCTTGCCGCTGCGCAACACGTTGAGCTCGAAGGGCGGCAGGTCGCGCGACGATCGCGATCGTTTTTTCTGTCCCGGTTCGATCCTGCGCGTCGACGTGGACAACACACACCCGCTGGCATACGGACTGGCCGGGAGCGCCGCGGTGATGAATGTCAGCAGCCCGGTTTTCGAGCGTGTTGCCGAGGAGAAGGCCAAAAGCGCAAGTCGCCAAGACCGTCCGGTTGAAGAACCCAAACTGACTTTCGTGGCAAGCTATCCGTCGATGAACCCTCTCATGAGCGGGTGGGTCGAAAACGACGAGGCGATCCGCGGGCTGGGTGCGCTGGTGCAGGCCGATTTCGCCGCAGGCGGCCGCATCGTTCTGATCGGGTTCCGCTGCCAGTTTCGAGCCCAGACCCACGGCACGTTCAAGGTGCTCTTCAACGCCATGCTCGAGCCCGGACACGATTGAGCCCCTCGAGGAGCCTCATAATTTGCGCGTGTGCCGCGACAATGGCCGGGAGCAGCGTTGAGAGGACCGATGGATGAAACGAAGGGATTTCGCGGTCGATCTCATGTTGCGCGACGGCCAGCGGATCACGATCCGGGCCATCGATCCCGCCGACAAGCAGCGCCTGGCGCAGAGCTTCGAGCGGCTTTCGCAACGGTCGATCTACCTGCGTTTTCTCGGACCCAAGAAAAAGCTCTCCCCGTGGGAGCTGGTCTATCTCACCGAGATCGACTTCGTCTCGCACGTGGCCCTCGTGGCGACGGTGGATCACCGCGGCAGCGAGCGGATCGTGGGGGTGGTACGGTACGTTCTCCAGGAAGGGACGCGATCGGCGATCCCGCAGGGCGAGAGGCCTTCGCTTTCTGCCGAGCTGGCGTTGATCGTCGCCGATGAATATCAAGGGCGCGGCATCGGTGGGAGCCTGCTCCGGGAGATCATCGGGCTGGCGCGCGGGAGCGGCGTGAAAGAGCTACAGTCTTTGCAGCTCGCCGAGAACGATCGCATGCTGCGACTGCTCGATTCCTGCGGTTTGCGTCTGCGCAGGGAGCGCGATCGAGGATTGCTTCACGTGTTCCTCGAGTTGTGACGTGGCGACCGATCGTTGCGGTACCTTGGAGTTGAGTCTTTCCGATTCGGTGGTGCCATGAGGTGGTTGGCCAGCATCGGTGAAACAGCTCTTCAGCGGGCCTCCAGTGTCCTGCGAATCCTGGCTATCGTCGGCGCCGTCTGCGCGGTGGCCGTCAAGCCCCGTTACTGGACCCGGCCTGTACGCAACGTTCTGGCGCGCCAGATCCTGTTCACCGGTATCGAAGCGCTGCCCTTCACGATTCTGCTGGCCTGTCTCGTAGGAGTCACCATCGTGAGCCAGGTCCAGTTCTGGCTGGTGCAGATCGGCCAGTCGGAGCTGCTCGGGCCGATGTTGGCGACTCTCGTTATTCGGGAGATCGCGCCGGTGTTGGCGAGCTTCATCATCATCGGCCGCAGCGCGACAGCGATCGCCACCGAGCTGGGCAACATGCAGGTGGACGGACAGGTGCGGGTCCTCGACGCCCAGGGGCTCGATCCCTTCGTGTATCTCGTGTTCCCCCGTGTGCTGGGCCTGGCGCTCTCCGTGTTCTCCCTGGCGGTGCTCTTCGTGGTCGTTTCGCTGGCCTGCGGATTTGTCGGCGGCGTGCTGATGAAAGCCAGCACCGGTATTCCCAGCGTTTTCGTCTCATCCGTCGTCGAGGCGGTCCGCCCGGCCGATATCGTGAATATCACGGTGAAATCGATCCTGCCAGGTCTGTTGACCGGATCGATCTGTTGTTACGAGGGACTGCGGGTCGAGCGCGTCGTCACCGAGGTTCCGCAGGCCACCACGCGCGCTGTTGTACGATCGGTGGGGGCGCTCTTCTTCGTGATCGCCGCGGTCTCACTGGTCACTTATCTTTGATGTGAGGGATCGAGTATCGAGCTTGGAAGAGAGTCGCATATGACGGCAAAGGCTCCCATTCTCGCCTTCATCGATGTCACCTGCGACGCCGAGGGTGATCCGTGTTCTTCTCGGAGTGGGTTGAACCTCGACCTGCATCCAGGCGAGATACTGCTCGTGCGGCTGAACGCGGGCGCTGGCCACCGAAGGTTGCCTCTGGCGGATCTCGCCCAGGGACTGGTCTCTCCGGTTCGCGGCAAGGTGTGCTTTCGAGGCCGTGACTGGAAGGCTATGTCCCCCGACGAAGCGGCTCGGTGTCGCGGCGAGATGGGTCGCGTTTTCGAGGGTCAGGGCTGGGTCAGCAACCTCGATGTGGACGAGAACGTGCTGCTCGCCGCGCGCCACCATTCACGGCGGACGGTGCGCGCGATCGAGGCCGAGGCGCTGGCCCTGGCGCGCAGCTTCGGCCTCGCAGGGCTGCCCGCGACGCGCTCGTCCCACGTGGCGCCGGTCGATCTCCAGCGGGCCGCCTGGGTGCGCGCGTTCCTCGGTGCACCGAGCCTGCTGGTCCTGGAGCGTCCCGTCCGCGGGCTGTCCTTCGAGATGGCCCAACCGCTCCTTCGGGAGGCGCGCTCAGCGCTCGAGCGGGGTGCGGCGCTGATCTGCCTCACCCGGCGCTCCGAGCTCTGGAAGGGGGCCGCGGTCGGATTGTGCTTCGAGCTCTCTGACGACGGGATTGACCCCGTAGCGATCGACGACGGCATCGATCGTACTTACGGAATGGACGGATCGGACGGGGTCTCACCGAAGCCCCGCCGGGAGGTGGAACCGTGAGCAAACCTTTCAAATTCCGCTATGTGAACGAGCTTGCCGGGGTTTTCGTTTTGCTCGTCCTGGCGCTCTTCGTGATCGGTGTGTTCATGGTCGGTCGCGTCCAGGGGTGGTACGAGACCTACGAGACCGTGATCATCACCTTTCCCGCCGAGGGTTCATCGGGGCTGCGCACAGGCGCTGAGGTCCAGATGCTCGGCACTCTGGTGGGCAAGGTGGAGCGGATCACATTGAGCGAAGCCGGCGGCGAAATGCAGGCCCAGCTCTCGGTGCGCAGCGACTTCTTTCGCAATGTTCGGCAGGATTCGCGCGCCATCATTCGCAAGAAATTCGTGATCACCGGCGATGCCTTCGTGGAGGTCACCAAAGGGGAGGGGGAATCCTTTCCCGAGCAGAATCAGTACCGACTGCCCTGCGAGATAGGCCGGGAGCTGGTGGCCTCGATCCAGGAGTTCGTCGATGATGTACGCGAGAGCGACCTGATCGACACGCTGCGCCGGAGCAGCCTCGATGTGCGCGATTCGCTGCTCGAGGCCCTCGAGCTTACCCGCAAGTTTCTCTCTGAGTACACCGATCTGGCGATGGAGCTGCGCGATCCAGACGCCAGGCTCCAGCAGATTCTGGCGCGTCTCGACAGGATCGGCGCCAAGCTGGAGCGGGGCGAGAGCACCACAGGTCTGCTTCTGACCGACCGCGAGCTGGGCGAGCGCTTTTCCCGGATCTCGGTGACCGCGGAGGAAGTCCTCGTCGATGCGCGCTCGGTGCTGCACAAGCTGGACGAGACCACGCAGCAGCTCGTGGAATCGGAGGTGATCATGGAGACCCTCGGTCTGCTGCACTCCGTGCTGCTCGACATCAAGGCGGCCAGCGTGCGGTTGCCCGATCTGACGAGCAGCATCAAAGGCGAAGTCGAGGATATGCCCGGCCTCATTCTGCAGATCAAGAACGACCTGCGGCAGGCCGAGGAGCTGATGGCCGCGATCAAGCGGCACTGGCTGATCCGCGGGTATGTCCCGGAGGATCAGCTTCCGGCGTCGATTCCGCCGGCAGCCGTGGAGCCTTGGGGTGATCGCGGGGTTCGGGAACAGGGAAAGCGAGGAGGCGCGAAAGAGGGAGAGCGAGAGTGAAGAACGAACGCGGCGATCTCAGTGGGGCTTGGGTGCGGCATCCGGTCGATTCCGGCAAGCGATCGCGCCACGGCGGCGGTGCGGTCGTGGTTGCGGCAGCGCTGATCGTGACGGTCTGGCTGTTGGGCTGTGCCGGACCCGCGCCGCGTCCACAGGGTGATCCCGAGCTCCTGCGCCTCAACGACGCTGCCCGTAGCGTCTTCGATGACGGGCATCCCCAACGCTCAGCGGCGCTCTACTATCGGGCTTTGCAGAGAGCACGGCTCATGGACGACCGCGCGGCCATCGGCGAGAGCGCCTATAGCCTGGCAGCATGCCTGGCGCGGCTCGATGATCTCGAGCAGGCGACGAGCTTTCTCGAGGAAGCGTTGGCCGAGCTTGCGGCTTGCGGCCGTTCTTCCGCCGATGCCCATCTGCTGCAGGCGCGAATTGCCCGGCGCGAGGCCCGGCTCGACGATGCGGCTGCATGCTGCCGCGAGGTGTTGGCGCTCTCTGAGGACGATCTGACGGTCGCCGCCAAGGCCGAAGCCCATCTGATCGAGGCCGGCCTGGCCTGTGAGCGAGGCGATATCGACGGAGCTCGCCGGGAGTTCACCACAGCGCAACGACTACTGAGCGATGCCATCAATGTACACCTGCAAGCCGAAGCCGCCGGGGTGGAGGGCGATATCGCTCTGCTCGAGGGGCGGTATGGTACAGCGGCAGCGGCTTTCGACCGGGCCGCGGCGAAACTGCGTGAGGCAGAGCGGTTCGAGGAAATGGCCGGTGCGCTCGCGCGCGCTGGGCGGGCCTTCGAGTCGGCCGGGGCCCTGCATACAGCCGCAGATCGGTTCTACCGGGCCGCGCGCGCCGACTTCGCACGCGGGGCGGGGACTGCGGCACTCGTGCTGCTCGAAGATGCCGCGATCGCTGTGGGCCAGGCCTCGGTCGGCGAGGCGCAGGGCTCGGAAGCCGATCATACCCGCGTACTGGCGCAACGCATCGTAGCGCTCCGCGCGGAGATCGAGCGTTCGCTGCACGAAAAAGATCGTTGAGCTCTCAAAGAGATTATTATGTGGATATGGCAAAACCTCTACATTAGTTGTATTGATATTTACCACTCCAAGTAGGTGCATCAATACAGATCCAATAAGTTGCGGATCCTCATTCTCCCATTGGCAAACACACCAGTCTGTCGTTTTTTTACGGGACCATCGCTGGCATTCCGCGTGTTCCCTTCGGTGTTGCACGATCTGTTGAACATCAATCCCTCCTCAATGCTAAACCAGCTCGGATAACCTTTCTCTTTCAATGTCCGTGGCTGAGTATCAAAAGGTTTTTATTGTAACATATTGATTTTCGTTCGTCCGATCTCCCGGAGAGGCTGATGGTGAAACCAGCCTTCTGTGATCGATCACACATCAGGGAAACTTGCATCGATCGAGCTGCATTTCGTCGGTGTTTTGCTGCTCGAGCGGGAGCATGGTTAAACAATCCATAGGTGATTATTATTTGGGAGAAAAGGAATGATTCGACAAGATAGTTATTGGCCAGTCGGTTGCGGGAAAAGTCGACAAAAGATTGGGCTCATACGCGCATATGTGCTTGCGATCACTTTCGTTGTTGTATGGTTCGGTGGGGGATCGTTTCTCTTTGGCGCTCCGTCAACCGGTGATGACCAGTTCTTACGCGCAGCGCCGCCGATCAACACAGCGACACAGCGGCTCGAGGTCTCATCGTTGGTCGTTTCCAGAGGCGACGTGCTTTGGATCGAAGACGATCTCGAAATTGTGAGTCAAAGCGACATCATCATCGAGGGAACACTGGCGGCATCTCGACCGGTCTCGTCCGATGTCAGCAGCGGTGTGAGCTTGCGGTTGGCTGCCGCCGGAAGGATCGTCATTCGCGGCAATCTGCTTCCAGGTCATGGTCGACCCGGCCAAGAACCTGGTCAATCAGGGGGCCGGGGCGGCGATATCGTGCTGCAGGCTCCATTCATTCTGCTCGCTCGAGAGCTCACCGGGAGCTGTGGTGGAAAAGGCGGACCGGGAGGCGACGGAGGCTGCGGGGGCGATCTGTGGTTGCTTGGCACCGTGGTGTCTCTCGATCCAAGGAAGAGGATTTCGATTATCGGCGGTTGCGGCGGCACAGGAGGGGACGGTATTTCGGGAACGATTCACGGCGGCAGTGGCGGACAGGGAGGGAACGCCTACAAGCTGCCGTTTCCACGGAATTCCGGCTCCACCGGCGGTGACGAGGGCGCCGGTCCGTTCTGGATGGGAAGTAACAACGTCTTCGGATCCAACGGTGCTCCCGGGGCGGGTGGGACCGCCGGGTCTCCCGACGGTGATTCCGGTGGAAACGGCGGTGATGCAATGGGTGGCCCTGGCGGTGCAGGAGGACACGGAATGAACGGTTCCCCTGAAGCGCCTCAAGGAGGAAACGGCGGCCACGGAGCTCCCGGTGGCAATGGTTTGGGAGGTAAGGGAGGTCGCGGAGGGGACGGTGCCCTCGGCAGTTCTCTGAAACCGGGAGGTAACGGCGGCAGCGGCGGTGAAGGTGGACTGGGTAGAGGCGGCTTTGGTGGCCGAGGTGGCAACGGTGGTGACGGTTATCAGGGGGCAGCCGGCGGACACGGCGGGAACGGCGGCAATGGCGGTTGTGGCTACGGCGGCGATGGCGGCACAGGTGGGAACGGCGGCGCCGGCAATCCTCCCGGGTCCGGCGGATTCGGAGGCCTCGGCGCCAGCGGTGGCGGTGGAGTTCCCGGACTCGGTGGCATCGGCGGGAATGGAAATCCACCAGGATTCAACGGTATCACCGGCAATCCGGGCGGCTTCGCCCATGGGGTGAACGGGCCGTTAGGATCGGACGGGAAACCGATGGGGTCGGAAAACGATTGATCGCAGCACCCGGTCAGATCGCTCAATCTGGAAAATAGTCCTAGATTGGCACCCTGTATACAGGCGCACGAGAAGGAGGAGTTTACCCCCACCCCCCTGGCCTTGCAGCGGCCGGCGCGATCCGCTCTCGAAAGAGATCCCTCGCCCAGTCGTCGCGGGGCTTGCCGCGTTCATCGTTTTTGCGGCCGGTGCGGTCGCAACACCCATGTCAAAAGTGGTTTACACTGCCCATAGAACAAACCAGGCACGGCAAGCAATGAATCGAATTTGTGGCGTCCGACGAGGCGCATCAATGATCCGATCGATGGTGGTCGCCGCGACCTCTGAGAGGATGAGGAGCTCGACAACTACGGCTTCGGGGCCCGGTTGTTGAGACGCAACGGGTCCCTGAAGATGGTCAGCAGGTTGGAGGTCTGCTCCGCGATCTTCAGGACATCCCACATGAACGCATAGAAGAGGATGCTCAACCGGGTCTTCGAGGAGTTGTCCTGGATGCGCATGATCTGGTTGCGGTCGAACTCGTCGGCCAGCTTCTTGATTTCGTCGCCCTTGAGCTTGAGGAATTCGTGATCAAGGGGCTCCTTTTTTTGCAGAGCGTTGGAGGTCTTGTCGAGCAGCTCGATGAGGAATCTCTTGATCTGGCGCAACTCCTTGATCTGTCCTTCGAGCATGCCGGCGTGGTTGTTCTGAACGTGCGTGTAAGCCCTCATGACCATGTCGCGCTGGCTCTCCGTGATCTCCTGCAGGGCGCTGATGGTCTGGGCGTAACACTGTGTGTCCTCGACCTCCTCTCTCTGCAGCAGCCTCAGGACCTTGAAGATGTTTGCCACGATGATGTTGGAAGACTGCTGAATCTGCTTCTGACGCTTCTTGGCTTTCCGTAGCTTGTGCCGATCCTGGTTGAAGAGCCCGTTGAAACTGGCAGCCACGGCGCGCCGGACCTCGTTGAGGAAAATGCCGGCATGTTCGAAGGAGACGTTGATCGCACCGGTTGAATCCTTGATTTTGCGCAGGTTGAAGACCTCGATCGCCTGTTCCTGTTCTTCCCGCGACTTGTGAACGTGCCGGCTGCGGATAATCAACAGGACAGCAACGATCGCGATGCCCACCACGGCCGGGCCTTGCCCGAAGTAGATGATCAGTGCGAAGACCGAGGAGACCGTGAAGGCCATCATGGCCGTGAAGAACCAGCCGCCGATCACCGTGAGCACCCCGGTGACCCGATAGACGGCGCTCTCCCGGCCCCAGGCCTGGTCGGAGAGCGACGATCCCATGGCGACCATGAAGGTGACGTAGGTCGTGGAGAGCGGAAGTTTGAGCGATGTGGCGAAGGAGATCAGGGCGCTCGCCACCATGAGATTGACCGATGCACGGATCAGGTCGAACGACGGCACCGTGCCGTCAGAGTGCGGTGCCGGACGGAACTCCGCGCGGTCGAAGCGACATGCGATCATGCGACGTGCCGCTGCGGGTAACAGCCGTTTGCACCCCTCGAAGAGGAAACCCACGATCCTGACGATCGTCTGTGAGAGCGCCGTCGACTCGAAACGCTCCAGCCCCTCGTCCTGCCGGCCGAGCCGCACCTCGGTCTTCGTGACCGTGCGCGCCTTGCGCGAGATCCACAGCGTCACGACCATGATGGCGCCGGCGATCAGTAGATACAGCGTGTCCGATTTGACCTTCTGCTGCAGAGCGTCCATGGTCTGTCCGACCATGTCGCCGCTCGTCGCCGCGAATTCGTAGGAGCTCAGGCCGGCCAGAGGCACCCCGATGAAGTTGACCAGGTCGTTGGCCGCAAAAGCCATGGCCAGGGCGAACGTCCCGATCAGGACGATCACCTTCAGGATGTTCACCTGCGTGAACCAGAGAAGCGTCTGCAGCAGAGCGACACCGGCGAGGAACGAGCCGAGCAGGATCAGGATCGTATTGCCCTTGATCCAAGCAAGGGTCTCGGGGGTGATGAAGGAAGCGCCTTTGGATCCTTTGATGAGGATGAAATAAATGATGCTCGACAGGGCCACACCGCCCCAGATGGCGCCGTACCGCTGGACGCGCTTCTGGAAGTCGAAGGTGAAGATCAGGCGCGAAAGGAACTGGACGAGGGCTCCGAAGAAGAAAGCAATTCCCACGGAGAGCAGGATCCCCGAGATGATCGCCAGGGCTTGGGCCGTGTTGATGTAGTTGATCAGCTCTGAAAAACTCTCGCTCGCCTGGCTGATCTTGATCAAGGAGACGGCCACCGCAGCGCCGAGCAGCTCGAACACGATCGAGACGGTCGTCGAAGTGGGCAGCCCGAAGGTGTTGAACAGGTCGAGGAGGATGACATCGGTCAACATCACCGCCAGGAAGATGTACATCAGATCGGGCATGGTGAACAACTGCGGGTGAAAAATGCCCTTGCGCGCCACTTCCATCATGCCGCTCGAGAAGGTGACTCCTGCCAGGATTCCGAGGCTGGCGATGATCATGATCACATGGCGGGGCGCCACCCTCGAGCCGATCGATGAGTTGAGGAAGTTGACCGCGTCGTTGCTGACACCGACAACCAGATCGGAGATGGCCAGGCCGAAGAGGATCAGGATGCCGATCTGGAAAATGTCCATCGAGTTACCTCAGGGTAAATTGGGGAAGAGCTCAGGAAAACGAGCTCGTCGGAATTCGTTTCTGCTTGGATTCAATCCGCTAAAATCTGTCCAAGGAGAACAACTTTGCCGGTCGATTGCAACCGGCTCTCCGAGATCAGTATCCACTGCGAGTGATGGTTTTAATTTAAGTTTCTGCTAGTTTCAGGTTACAGACATCTGGCTCGTTCGATGAAAAGGGAATTTCCCGGGGAAGGGGCCCGGCTGCCGTGGCCGACAGCCCTGTGACGGTCGTTTATGGTGGGGTGGGTGCCGTTAGCGTGCCGGGAAAGGAAATCGGGTTGAGAACACCCGAACCCTGGCGGAGCGCCTCGAGGCGCTCCGCCAAGAGTTCGAGTGTTCTCAAGTGATGAGGGAGGAGGGCGCGGCAAGGCCCGCGATGTCAGCCCCTCGGAAAACAACAGTACCGGTCATCAACGATTCAGACCGCGTAATCCTCCCTGAATCAATGCATTCGGGCTCTGAGCTTGTCCATGAGTGCCTTGAACTGCGGGTCGTACTTGATATTGTCCAGATCGGTGTCGCTCACGAAGAGCTTGTAGTTGGAAAAACCGGAGTCGATGGCCTTGTCCAGGTAGTGCAAGGCCTTCTCCCGGTCTTCCAGTAGAGACGCTCCGCAGGCGAGGTTGTACAGCGCCGTCGAACGCCGGCTCTCGTCGTTTTCGGCGACGATCGCATAGTCTATCATCGCGGCTTCGCACTGCCCCAGCTTGAGGCGGCAGTAGCCACGGTTGGCATGGGCGCGATAGATCGCCGGATCGTTCCCATGGGTGTCGATCCAGGCGCAAAAAGCCGCTTCCGCCTCGACGAAGCGTTCCTCACCCATCATTTTACTGGCCGCGTCATAGTCGTTGTCCACCGCAGCCTTGCGGGGCTTGGGGGCCTCGGCAACCGCGTGCGCCGTCATCGGATGGCCACCCATGCCCTGAGCGATGAGCCCGCCGAGTAGATCGTGCTCCACGAGGTAGTCGGTGATCGAGGCGGCCGCTGCGAGCACGGCGCCGATCCCCAGGGGACACTCACCGCTCAGCAGGATGCCGTTCTCGTCCATGACCATGTAGCTCGTGGCGTTGGACATGTGCTTGGTGATGCTCTCCGACATGGGCAGCAGGGCCGCATCGAAAGGCACCTCGTCACGGGCGAGGAACATGGAAAGCAGCACTGCACCGTTCTCGTAGACCATCTGGGTCACGCGGCGCAGGTCGATGTAACTGAAGAGCGACGCCTCCTCAGGCATGCCCTTCATGATCTTCCGGAAGTCGGCGGTGCTGATGAGACCGGGCTCACCTTTCTTCAGCCAGTTCAGGTACTTCTTCATGGTGAGCGGAGTGCTGGTCAGGAGCAGGCGTCCGTCGTTGATCGTCATGGTCGGTGTGACTGGAACTCCTTGCTTGGGAACCGTAATGTATTGCATCACGTGGCCGTTGAAGGTGGTTTCGTCCACCTTGATCCAGCCCGACATCATACCGAGCACCTTGTCCTGCAGCGCTTTGAAGCGCTCCTCGTTCTCCACGGCGACGCTCACGATGATGTCCGGGATCAACACCATACCACCCGTCTTGGGCAGGGTGATGTTCAGAGTGAGCTCCCGGCCGAGGGCGGCGAAGATCTCCTTCTCCAGGTCGAAGCCGGTCTTATGATGGAATTCTGCGAACCCGGAGCGGAACATGCCGTAGAATTCGGGAAGGGCGTGTTTCACGAAGCCGTCGACCTCGTGTGCGATCAGCTCGGGATCGAAGACCGCATCCATGAAAACCAGCGTATCCGGGGGCGCGCGGTGCAGGTTCTCCTGCGAGATCGGATTGGGTGCCAAGGCTTTGAGCAGGCCTGTCTTCTCGCCGGGGCAGTCGATAAAGAGGCTGTCGCGGGCGCGGCCGTCGTGATTCGCGGTGGCCAGGCAGAGTGCACCGACCTGGTCGATGCCGAGCATATCGCTCCATTCCTGCACCTCGTAGGGGCAGAAGGGTTCGAGCACGCCGAGGACCGGCGCGGCGTTGCAGTACACGAGACCGCGAACGGCTTCACCGCCCACGCGCGAGCGACAACGCTGGAAGACCGGGTTCTGGGCCAGGGCCGGCTTGCGATCGAGGTGGCAGGCGATGATATCCTCGAGGAAGTAGCGGTTGATCGTGGCCACGAAGAGGTTCTGGATGGTGGTGTAGCAGATCATCAACCGTTTCTTCGGCTCACCGATGTATCCGATCTCGAAGCCGCGGTGCTCCGTGCGGCCGCGCTCGAGGCCTTTCATTCCGGCCAGCATGTCGAACATCTGGTGCATCACACCCAGAAACTGCTCTTTCTTGTTGCCCATGTCGATTCCGAGGGCTGTCGAGGGGCAGCCTCCCTGAGCAAAGATCGTAAGACGGGTGTTGATCGCCAACGCCGTCTCACCCCGCAAGAGCTCCCATAACTCCTTGATCGGGATGTCCGGCCCCTGAGCCTGTTTCAGCATGGTCGGCAGCGTGGCCTTGGCCTCGGCGAAAAAGTCCTGGACCTCCGGCTCGGACCAGAGCTGGAACAGGTCGAGGGTTTGCCTGTCGTCGAGCAGGGCGTTGATGCCGGAAAACTCGCAGAAGAGCAGGGTTTCACCTGGAATGATCTCCTCGAGTGAAAGCGATCCTGGCTGGAAACTCTCATCCGCTCGAGCCGGTAGGCTCAGGCATGCAAGCAAGAGCAGCAGTGCCAGCAGGATCGGAGACAAACTCCGGCAACGCAATCCCGCTGAGGAGGGGATTGTTGAACATTTCGAGGGGGGGGCACGATGAGTCATGGCATATTCTCCTTTCGAAACGCCATTCGAGGCAACCAGCCGTTGCGAGGCCGCTCGACGCAGCCCTTTTCGTTCACACGACAAAACAGCGGTGCCTGGTGACACACAGCCCAAGGGAGCCGTGTCGCAAAAATTGAATTGGGTGCCCTCGAAGATTCGTTTTAAAGCAGGCACAAGTATACACCGCAACCGGTTGGGCGCCACTCGAAGCGCAAAAAAATATTGTCCCCAAGGCACCATTCTGCCATAGTTCCCGAATTACGCGCCAAACACAATAGGGAGAGAGAACGTGTCCGAACAATCGCAACCAGTTGAACTCCAAAGCCTTCCAGCCAATGCCAGGCAACCGCTCGGAAAAGGAGAATCGTACATCCCGATGATCCCGGCCGAGAGCAGCATGGCTGAGGTTACCCCGCGCTCGGTGACCTTGGGCCTCATTTTCTGCGCCATTTTTTCGATGGCCGCGGCCTATCTGGCCCTCAAGATCGGGCAGGGGATCGAGGCCGCCATTCCGATCTCGATCCTGGCGATCGGGTTGGGTGGGATGTTCGCCCGTCGGAGCACGATCCTCGAAAACGTGATCGTCCAATCGATCGGCGCCAACTCGTCCCACGTCGTAGCCGGGGCTGTGTTCACGATTCCGGCGCTCTACATGCTGGCCGCCGAGGGGGTTATTTCCACCGAACCCACCTGGTACCAGATCATCCTGACCGCCTTCCTCGGGGGATGTCTGGGGATCCTCTTCCTGATTCCGCTGCGTCACTACTTCATGGTGGAGCAGCACGGGAAGTTGCCGTGGCCCGAGGCCACCGCCACCACCGAGATCCTCGTCTCCGGCCAGCGGGCCGGTGATCAGGCCAAAGTGCTGGCGATCTCGGCGCTGCTCGGTATCGTCTACGACGGGCTGGTGACCACCTTTCACGCCTGGAGAGAGCGGATCACCTTCGAATCGGTGGGTGTCGGCGAGTTCCTCAAAGATCAGTTCATGACCATGCGGATCCTCAACACCTCGGCGGTGATCGGGATCGGCTACATCGTAGGGCTGCGCTACGCCGCCGTGATCTGCGCCGGCTCCTTCCTCTCGTGGTTCGTGCTGGTACCGATCGTTCACGCCATCGGCGAGGGGCTACTCGTGAATCTGCCGCCCGGTGCGGTTCCCATCGGCGAGATGTCCCGCGATCTGGTATTCAAGCACTACGTCAAGATCATCGGTGTCGGCGGTATCGCCGGTGCGGGGATCATGGGGATCATCAGCGCCCTGCCCTCGATGATCGGCTCGATGCGCAAGGGGCTCGGCGGGCTCGTCGCGGGACGCGGCGAGCAGGGCGGCGAGAAGGGATCGATCGCGCGCACCGACCGAACGCTCCCCGGTTCGATCACTGCGCTGGGCATCGTCATGACCCTGGTTGCGGTGTTTCTCTTCATCTCCTTCGGCATGGGCCTGACAGAGTCCTTCCTCTTCGCCATCGTAGGGACCGTGCTCTGCGGCGTGATCGCCTTCCTCTTCGCGCCGGTTTCGGCGCGGGCCATCGCCATCGTAGGGACCAACCCGGTCTCGGGGATGACCATGCTCACGATCATCGTCACCGGCGTGGTCATGCTGAGCCTGGGCCTCGAGGGTAGTACCGGCATGTTCGTGGTGATGCTCGTCGGTGGCGTGGTGTGCACCGCGCTATGCGCCTCGGGAGCGCTCTCTACGGACCTCAAGATCGGTCACTGGATCGGCGCCACGCCGCGCAAGCAGCTAGCGCTCAAGTTTCTCGGAACCCTGGTGGCGGCCACCTTCTGCGGCCTGGCCATGTGGATCCTGTCGCAAGCCCCGGCCGGGCAGGGATTCGGCTCGGACAGCCTGCCGGCGCCTCAAGCCACGGCGATGAAGGAGATTCTCGTGGGCATCATGGGCACCGAGGCCGCGCCGCTGCGCTGGTATCTCTTCAGCGTAGGGGTGCTTCTGTCGCTCATCCTCCAGATGGCCAAGGTCCCCGCGCTGGCCTTCGCCCTCGGTATGTATCTGCCGATCGAGCTCAACGTACCGGTGCTGATCGGCGGCTTCCTCGCGTGGGTCGTGAGCCGCAAGCGCGAGGGTGAAGACGAGGCCAAGACCAAGGCCGGTCACAACCGGGGCATTCTGATTGCTTCGGGATTGATGGCCGGTGGGGCGCTCATGGGGGTTTTCGACGGCATCATCAACGCCATCATCAAGGCCGTGGCCGGTGGAGACACCGCCGAGGCGCAGCTCGAGGCGTTCAACTCGATCAAGGAGAATATCCACATCATGAGCGAAGATATCCTGGAGGGCGCCACAGGTGAGATGACGAGCATCGTCATGCTCGCAGCCCTTTGTTTCTTCATCGTGATCTATGCGCGCAGGGCCAAGCCTGACGAACAGGGCCCCGATCTGGGTGGTCACTAGGCTGAGCTGTCTGTTTCGGTAGGCTGCCGCTGCTAACACGAGATAAGGACACTGCCGCCGCACAGCCGCGAAGGATGGTACCGCTGCTAATAAGTGCGGCGCAAACGATTGGTTCTGAATCACGGCCACGTCGGCGTTGCGGGCTGCTTACCGCGCTGCCGCTGCTGACACGAGACGGGACACTGCCGCGACGAGGCTGCTGAGTGCGCTGCTGCTCTAAACAGGCGTCGCAAGGCAGTGCCCCACGCTGAGCGACGGGCTGTCTGAGTCGGTCTTATCTTCCTTGAATACTGACTCAATCGCCACGGCCAACCGTAGCCCGACTGGCAACTTCGGTCAGACAGGGAACCTTCGTCAGTATTTTGCGGTGTAATGGTGCATCCGAAAACTGATCGTGAGGGAGGGCGGCGCGGTACGATCTTGCGTGAATTCGCCTGCCGATTGCTCGGACGAACCAGCTCGAAGGAACAGGACACTCCACAGCGGAGTGTCCCCTTTTTACTTTATTATTCTCACCAGACGATCGGCCGGTTGAGGGTGCCTTACCCCAGGCCCAGCAGCTTGAGGATTACCGCCTTCTGGGCGTGCATGCGGTTTTCGGCCTCGTCGAAGACCACGCTCTGGGGCCCGTCGATCACATCAGTAGTCTGTTCGTATCCGCGCATGGCGGGCAGACAGTTCATGAAGATGGCGTCCGGTTTGGCGCAGCTCATGAGTTCGTTGTTGACCTGGTAGGGCTGAAACGCCTTGACACGCGCTTGCTCTTCCTCGGGCGGAATGTGGTAGCTCATCCACGAATCGGTGTAGATCACGTCGGCATTCCGGGCCGCGGCCATGGCGTCGTGGAAGACCTCGATGGAGGTGCCGTGCCGCTGGGCGAATTTCTGACCCTCCTCGATCACCGCCGGATCGGGAGACATCTTCGGGTTGTCGGGGCAGCCCACGGCGATGTTCATTCCCGTCATGGAGCAGCCGTAGATCAGAGAGTGAGTCACGTTGTTGAAGCTGTCGCCCAGGTAAGTCAGCTTGACACCCTCGAGCCGCCCTTTTTTCTCCTTCACCGTCATCAGGTCGGCCAGGATCTGGCAGGGATGGGAAAAATCGGTGAGCCCGTTGATGACCGGGGCGCTCGAGTTTTCGGCGATCTCTTCGAGAACCTGGTGGCTGAAGAGACGGCACATGATCACGTCGGCGTAGCGGCAGGCCACCTTGGCGAAATCGTGGATGTTCTCCTTCTTGCCGAGTGCCGAGTCCTTGATGTTGTAGTAGATGCCGTGTCCGCCCATCTGGGTCATACCGGTCTCGAAGGAGAGCCGGGTGCGCAAGGATGGCTTTTCGAAGAACATGAGAAGGGTTTGGTTGCGGCACCGGTCGGCGTATTTCTGCGGCTGGGCCTTGACGTCGATCCCCAGCGAGATGACATCCATGATCATCTCCGGGGTCCAGTCAGAGAGCTTGAGAAGATGCATCGTCATCCTCCTGGCCGGGCAGATTTTCCGGCTCACATTCGTTGAAAATCGTCGAATTTCTGTTAAAGAGTTATGATCGTTCCAGCTTTGCCGTGGAAGGCCTCTACGAGCTTGCTGTCGGCGGTGATGACCACCCGCCGGCCTCCGTCCTCCTCGAGAAACTTGATGGCGGCGCGGATCTTGGGGCCCATGCTGCCCGGTGGAAAATGGCCTTGTTCGAGATGGGATTTCGCTTCGGCCACGGTCAAAGAACGAAGAGGTCGGGCGTTCGGTTTCCCGAAGTCGAGGTAGACGTAATCGACCTCGGTCAGGATGATCAGGTCGTCGGCCCCGAGCTCGGCGGCCAGGACCTCCGAGGCCAGATCTTTGTCCACCACGGCGTCGATACCCTCGAGGCACTGGCGATGGTCGTAGTAGACCGGCATGCCTCCGCCGCCCACGGCCACCACCAAGAAGCCTGTCTCGAGAAGCGACCTGATCACCGGCGCTTCCACAACCTTGAGGGGAATTGGCGAGGGGACGACCCTGCGAAAACCGCGTCCGGCGTCATCGATTACGGGAATACCCCTCTCCTCCAGGCTTTTCTTTCCGTTGCTGTCGAGGAACGGGCCGATCGGTTTCGTCGGCTTCGTGGTGGCCGGATCGTCGGGATCGACGACGACCTGGGTCAGGATCGTGGCCACCTGGCGATCGATTCCGTTGAGAATCAGGTAGTTTCTGAGGGTTTGGGCGATCATGTAACCCATCTCACCCTGGCTCTCGGCGACACACACGCCGAGCGGAAGCTCGTAGGCCGACTCGATCGCCTCTTCCACCCTGATCAGGATGTTACCCACCTGTGGTCCGTTGCCGTGGGTGACGACCACCTCGTGTCCATCCTTCACGAGGCCCGGGAGGTCCTTGAGCGCTTCACGGGTGTTGGCGAACTGCTCGGGCACGGTGCCGCGCTGGTAGTTTTTGATGATAGCGTTGCCACCGAGGGCGATGACGATCCGTTTCGATTCCACCATGGTTTCGTCTCTCGAAGCTTGCTTGCTCGAGTCCGAATCAGCGTATCAGGACGTGTGGACACGACCACTTAGCGGGCCTCGAGCCTTGTCACTGAAGATATGACAGCAAAGCAACAATCATACCAGATGCCGATTCGAAGGTTGAGTCCTTATGTCGTGAGGAATACACTTTCTTTTTTCCCTTCCCGCCGGAGCGCCTCGGGTGAGGCAGCTCGTCGAGCCACGTTGATGTAGCTGGCTGTAAAGGTTTGATTTGCAGTAGTTTGGTAGCGAAATGACCACCAGCGGACCTGCTGACGCAAATGTGCTCTACCAGGGTGACAATGCCCGTGCGATCGCGGCACTGCCGGCGAAGAGCCTTGCCCTCTGTTATCTCGATCCACCGTTTTTCACCGGTCGCGAACGGACCGGGCAGGAGCTTCACCTGGGGACCGGCGGGCGTTTGCGCTGCGATGAACGCTCGGGGCGGTCGTTTACCTGGACCGACGACGCCTGGGAAGGGGATACGGAAAGGTATCTGGTCTGGCTGGGAGAGAGGCTCGAGGGCATTCGGGGTTTGCTGAGCCGGACCGGTTCGTTGCTGGTGCATCTCGACTGGCGCATGTGCCACGAGGTGAAGGTGCTCCTCGACCGCCTCTTCGGCCGCAAACGCCTGGTCAACGAGATCATCTGGCACTACTCATCGGGCAGCGGGCGTACCAAACGCTGCCTCGCGCGCAAGCACGATACCATTTTATGGTACGCCAAGACGAAGCATTACACCTGCAACCTGGACGCCACCGCGCAGCCCCGCAACCTCTGCCGGCTCTGTGGAACCGATGGAGGGCGCAAGAACCACATGCGCCGCGAGCTGGACCAGGACGGCCGCCTGGTACGTACCATCCGGTCGGGGGGACGGATCTACCGCTACTACGATGACGACCCGGCGCCGGCGAGCGACGTCTGGCTCGACATCTCCCACATCCAGCAGCGATCACCGGAGCGCACGGGGTATCCCACGCAGAAGCCGCTCGCGCTGCTCGAGAGGCTTGTGTTGCTTTGCTCGAATCCGGGCGATGTAGTGGCTGATTTCTTCATGGGGTCGGGGACCAGCCTGGTGGCCGCCGCGCTTCACGGGAGGTCGTGGCTCGGTTGCGACGTCTCTCCGGAGGCCGTTGCTCTGACCGCGGAACGGCTCCGGAGCACGATCTTCGGCGGCAGCGGCGGGACGGTGCGGGTTGTGACGCCCGCCGGCGGGGAGGCCACGCCCTCGCAGGACACGCCCCGGATTGAAGGGCGAGAAGCCCGCTGAGAAAGGGAGACGGACGGCATCATGGCTGGAGCGAAAACGCGCGCGTCGTTGATTCTGCTGGCGTGCTTCATCGGTGTGGCCTCGCTGGGGATTCATGTGATCTATCTGCGCCAGATCGAGGATCACATCTTCTTCTCCACACCCAAGCTCGATTCCGCCAACTATCATGAGACGGCTTTGGCGCTCGTGAACGGCGAGGAAACCTGCCCGGGGGTGCTGACCTACAACCCGCTCTATCCGTTCATCCTCTCGGTGCTCTATCGTTTTATGGGTGAACCCGATTTCTACACGGTACGCATCATCCAGGCCATCGTAGGGGCGCTCAATTGCGTGCTGATTTTAATAGTGGGGGCGCGCTACTTCGACCGCCGCACCGGAATCGTGGCGGCACTCGCTGCGCTGCTCTACGCTCCGCTGCTCTTTTTCGACGGGGAGCTGATCCAGAGCGTTTGGGTGCTCTTCTTCGTTCTTATGGCCTTCGCCCTGGTGCCGCTCGATGCGCGCAAGCTCGGGTGGGGGCGTTTAGCGCTCGCGCTGGTGGCGGGTACCTTTTTCGGCGTCGGCCTCCTGGGGCGCCCCAACATGCTGCCCTTCCTGGTGTTCTACTGACTGTGGCTCTTTTTCCGCCCCGTGCGGGCGCAGGATGGAGAGCCTGTCGATACTGTTGGGGACACTGGTTTGATGGCTGGTTTGAGGGCGCGGCTCACGAACTGGAGATTCCTGGGGAATCTGACCCTGATCGGTGGGTTGTTCTGGATCGGCGCCGGCATGGTGATCGCCCCTGTGGCATCGCGCAACGTCGTCAAGGGCGGGGAGTTCGTTCTGATCACGGCCCATGGGGGGGTGAACTTTTACATCGGCAACAATCCTCACGCCGACGGCTGGTACAAAACTCCGCCCGGTCTGAAGGGCACCCAGGAGGGGCTCATCGAGAGCGGTCGGATGATCGCCGAGCACGAGAGCCGACGCAGTTTGAGCGACGGCGATGTGTCGCGCTTCTGGCGCAACAAGAGCATCGAATACCTGACCCAGAACCCTCTCGAAGCGCTGCAGCTCTACCTCAAGAAGACCTTTCTTTTCTGGCACGACTACGAGAAACCACTGGAGGGCAACTTCTATACATTCCGTGCGACCTCGAGCCTGCTGCGCAACCTGCCGCTGGCCTTCGGCATCGTGGCTCCGCTGGCTCTGCTCGGGTTGCTTCTGCTCCTCGGGCGGTGGCGCGAGCGGCAGGGTTTGCTGGGAATTTTCGTCGTCATGTACATCGGTACGCTGGTGCTCTATTTCGTTACGTCGCGCTACCGGTTGGTGACAGTCCCTTTCCTGCTCTTGGCGGCGGTGCATGGAGTGTGGTGGTGCATCGCAAAGCTGCGGCTGCGCGAGTGGCGGCCGCTGGCCGGCGCCTTGTTGCTGCTGGCGGGTGCCGCGTTTCTGTCCAACAGCGCGCTCTTCGGCACCGAGGGCTGCAAAGAGACCGATCTGGCCTACTCCGAGTACGACGCTGGTACGCTCCTCATGCGCCAGGAGAAGCTGATCGAAGCACTACCGCATTTCGCCCGGGCCGTGGAGCTCAATCCCGAGGTGCCGTTCTTCTACGGCAACTGGGGGATCGTGCTCGAGTCTCTAGGGCGGCACCGGGAGGCGGTGGAGGTTCTCGAAACACTGTGCCGGCGCTGGCCCACCTGGCCCGAAACCGCCAAGGGTTATCTCCACCTGGCGACGAGCTACGAGTCGCTGGCCGCGAGCGATGCCGCACGGCGTGCCGACTGGCTGCGCAAAGCTGAAGGCGCGCTCCTGGCTTCATGCAGGATCAGGCCTGGAAGTCTGCAGGCCTACCAGCGGCTGGCCACGATCTACGCCGCTACCGGCCGGCCGCAACAGGCGGAGGCCATGAAGCAGAGGGCCGCCCAGATCGAGGCGATGATCAGAGACAACTGAACCGCGAACTCAGTGCCTTTCGGAACCAAACGCGGTTGACGGAAGTCACCATCGCAGGGAGGCTTTTTCGCGTTCTGTTTGCCTGCTGAACCGAGTACCACGACTCGGACTCCCTGCTCAACGAATGGATTAGAATCGACTGTTATCTCTTAGAGAAAAACCAACTCACCGACATAGATCTCCATAGAGGTGTGGTTGGTGCCGTCCCACTGTGCCCAGACCACATAGATCTCGCCGGTGTTTGTTTCTCCTGCATGGATTCCGTAAAAATAATCGCCTTCATATTGGTCGTTGAAGGTTAGCATTGAGAAGTGTTTTAAGCCCACTCCGTCATACCATGCATAGAACATTTCCGTCGGAGGAATCGGAGTCAATTGCCTCGTAAAGATTACGTGCCAACCATTCCATGCAGGAACAGCGGTATGAACGCGGTTGTAAAGATCATCGTCGGTTATCTGAGATGCATTTTCAAATTTGAGCGTCGAGGGATTCCATCTTGATACCATCAGATCAAATTTTTGTTTTTTTACATTTTTGGACCAGAAAATAGCACCGTCACCATCGTTATTGAAAGAGACTATTGGAGCACCGTCATAGACGTCATTGCCAGAAAGTACTTCTTCAGGTCCGAATTGTATGCTTCCCAGATTTACATTTCCAACGTGATAAGCGATTTCAGCTTCATCGCGCTCGCTACCGAAACCTGTAGGTTCCGTCTGGTAAGCGATTATCCAAGAATCCGTTATAGGATCTAAGGCTAGACAATTGTCTATTTTTAAGACGTGACGTGGCAGCATTCCAGTGTTGGGTTGAATTATATATTTATCGCCCCATGATAACGTACTATGATTCCAGATTTGTCCTATGATGTTTGTTCGGCCGTCATTATTATAGTATACAGCTGCGTCCTGCCAAATTCCCAAGGCGTATGATGAATTTAGAGAATATCTTACGCCACCAGGATAATCGTCGTCATCCACTTTGTCTCCGAGTCGAACCGGACCTGCATCCCAATTTCCCGATAAGCACTGACGAGAATCGACTTCATTAGCTGTCGGAATCCCATTAAAACTACCGCCGGACAATGCGATAAGATCTGAAGTTCCAGTTCTGTAACATAAAGAGTGGCCATTTTTGTGGCCTGAAGACTGTTGGCCAGGAACGTATGTTGGGGACTGCCATTGACCGTTGTTCCAAAAGGAACAATACATTTCGTGATCACGAGAGCTTACTCTTTTCGTCCATAGAATGCTTCCTTGAGAACTCGTGGCCGAAAATGCTATCGCTGGATATAAATCCCAGTAGTCGTCCTGTGTCAAACGAACGGTGTCCATTAAAATGGCCTTGGGAACATGCGGTGCAGGTGTCGGATGTGAAGTCCTAGTAGATTTGCTACCAGAATCCTGAGTCATTGCATGATCTGCAAATATGACCATACAGACGATAAGTTGAAAACAAAAAAGAATCGTGGCACGTTTCATGATGAATCTCCCAAAAAAATGATTGTCGTTTTTAAAAATTCGAGATCAGGGTGATCGAATTCTGACTATAATCTTACTCACTGCCTGCAAGGGGCAAGATCGTGGTTTTTATTCTCGAACATGCTCAGGTCCTATAAAAAATCGTCTCAACCTGAAGAGAGGAAAACGTTCGTAAACCGTTCATCGGAGCGACATTTTTTTCAGAGACAGTTCAAAGGAGAAAAACGTCAGCCATCGTTAGTTCTCTGGGCGGCCATAACGTTATTTAGCAAATGTACTTGGTGTCGCCGGCGACAAGACGCCATTCGAATCGTTCGGAATCAACCTCAAATCCCGGCAGTTGTCATGAATGCGAACATTTCCAAAACATCTCGATTTCTCAGCCAGTGGCACCAAGGTGATGATCGTGGTCTCAACGAGCTGCTCGAGCATCATCTTCCATCGATCCATAAGCATGTGCACAAGCGTTTAGGGCCGCTGCTGAGGAAAAAGGCGGAAACAAATGACTATGTCCAAGACGTGGTTGTGCAGTTTTTGAGATACGCACCCAAGATCGCGATATCTGATGGCCGCCATTTCCGCGCACTTCTCGTTCGTATCGTGGAAAACACGCTTTGCGACAGATACGACCGGTTTACGGCACGTCGCCGTGAGATGGCGCGCGAACGCCCACTACCGTCAGATACTGTTCTTGAGCTTGATCCACCCCATAAAAAGGATGAGACTCCGAGTACGAGCTTAGATCGTCACGAGAAAGAAGCTTGGGTACGATTAGGTATGGAGTTTCTCGAGGAAAAGGACCGAGAATTGCTCGTTCTTCGCAAGTGGGACAACCTTTCCTTCTCTGAGATCGGTCAGCGTCTCGGGATTTCAGCGACAGCAGCAAGGCTCAGGCATAATCGCGCTGTAGGCCGGCTTGGATCAAGGATATGTGCCCTGAGAAGCGGAAATGTAGGTAAAATCGTCAACGATTAACACATAGAAATGATCCATGAATACTAATGATTCGAGCGGTACGCCGGATTCTCGCTTGGAAAACGCTCTTGAAGAATTCCGTAAGGCCTGGTTTTCAGCCGATCCTCTAGAACCAGATGAAATCTTAAAAAGACATCCGGAACTCTTACCTGAACTCAAGAACGAGATCGAGGGATTTTTGTTGGCTGTGACGGAGTTTCCACTGACGGAGCGCATCAGACGTTTTGATGAAACCGAAGACATCGTTGGGGATTCTTCAGAATCGCTTAAAATTATCGGTGACTTCAAGATCCTTCGCGAACTCGGCAGCGGAGGAATGGGAACAGTGTACGAAGCTGATCAGCTTTCGCTGAAGCGCAAGGTTGCCCTTAAACTGCTGCCTGCCCACTTGAGTTTTTCTGACCTGGCTGTTGCGAAATTCCAGAGAGAGGCTGAAGCCGGTGGTCGACAGAGCCACCCGGGAATCGTGACCGTTTATGCAGTAGGCGAACATCAGGGACGACACTATATCGCCCAAGAATTAGTAGGAAACGGCGTTACTCTGGCGGACAAAATCGAAAAATTCCGCCAAGACAACAAACAACCGGCCGGTTACTTCAGGTCCGTGGCTGAGCTGATAATGAATGTCGCGGAGGCTCTGCAACATGCCCATGAAACTGGCGTTACCCACCGCGACATAAAACCTTCCAACATTCTGATAGCAGATGATGGCAATCCCAAGGTGACTGACTTTGGCCTGGCGAAAATCGAAAAGGCACTAGCGTTGTCGCGGACCGGAGAATTGGCCGGTACTCCTCATTATATGTCACCGGAGCAAGCGGCGAGTCGTAAGTCGTGCGTAGACCACAGATCCGATATTTATTCCCTGGGTGTGACGCTCTATGAGATGCTGACACTGAAGCTGCCTTTCGATGGGGAAACGTCGATCGAAGTGTTGAGAAAGATCATTGCCCTCGATCCTGTAGATCCCCAGAAAGCGAATCGTAGAGTACCCAAAGACCTCAATACCATATGCCTCAAAGCGATGGACAAGTCTCCGGAGCATCGATATCCGTCAATGGAAGATTTCGCCGCCGACCTTCGACGGTTCCTCTCCGGTGACGTGATATCAGCTCGGTCTGTCAGCGTCGGTCGGCGTCTGTGGCGACGTGCGAGTCGAAATCCTGTCGTCAGCATCTCGGTGAGTGTAGCTGCGCTTTCAGTCGTCATCCTCGCAACAGTTTTGCCATGGATTCTCGTGGCCGAAGCCAAGAAGCGAGAAGATCAGGCAAAAAGAGATAGAATCGAGATCCAAAAGAAACATAAGGAAGCTGAAACAGCCCGTGCGAAAGCTGAGGATCTGGCCAAAATCTCGAACGAGCGCTATGAGAAGATACTGCAGCTTTCCGACGTACAGCGCCTAACAGATCTCAAAAAGGCCGAGACAAAACTCTGGCCGGCTCATCCCCGAAAAATCAAAGAACTCGAAAAATGGATCGACGATGCCGAGAAACTGATCAGCCGTTTCGACGTTCCGATCGGCCGTGATCCGGGCTCTCGTCTCTGGGAATTCGCTCATTTGCTGTCGGGCGAGATCCCGGAACGTGGGACGAATGGAAAACTCGAATTGACAGACAAGACTGGTGTGGTTTTAGTCTTGATTCCAGGTGGTGTTTTCAACATGGGCGCTGTTAGACCTACGAACGATGCTGCAAGGCTACTCCCCAATTCGGATCCGTGGGCGGAGAATAACGAAAAACCCGTGCGTTCGGTAACCATGAGTCCTTTTTTTCTATCTAAATACGAATTGACACAAGGGCAGTGGTTTCGTTTTACGGGGCGAAATCCGAGTATCGGGAGTCCCGAAGAGTCAAATCCAGCGTGGAATCGGAAAAAAGTACCGGTATCTCTTCTTCATCCTGTGGAAAATGTCAATTGGTTGGATTGTAGAAATGTTCTTTTTAAACTCAACCTCAGACTTCCCTCAGAAGCGGAATGGGAGTATTCATGCCGGGCAGAAACGACATCAGTATGGTGGACGGGAAATGATATAGAATCGCTGGCCGACGCGATTAATCTAGCTGATTTATTCTGCAAAAACAACGGTGGACATCAGAGTTGGCCATATGAGGAATACCTGGATGACGGCTATACAGCTCATTCACCGGTAGGAAGATTTAGGCCGAATGCGTACGGCCTGCACGACATGAGTGGAAACGTATTTGAGTGGTGCCAAGATGTTTATTGCAACTACAAAGATGCTCCGTCGGATGGCTCCCCTTTCGACATCGAAGGTGAGATTCGTCGACTTTATAGGGGTGGAGCTTGGAACTGCCCGGCTGAAACCTGTAGGTCTGCCTGTCGTTTTGGGAACAATTCTGGCTTCTGTAGTAACGATCTGGGAGTACGTCCCGCCTTTTCCCTACCATAGGAAATGCACGGATTTATAAAAAATGTCGCACGTGGTGAACGCTTTTTCTATGTTTTCCTCTTTTGAACTTTAGAAGCGCGTCGGGACGTTCGAGTCGTTAACTGAGATCGTGAATGATAAGAGATTGGTTACGCTGACAGGATCTTGACGAAAGGTATGATAACCATGAAAATTGTATCGATTTGTCTCCTATGAATATTTTTTCCGCTTCGGTGTTTGCATCAGATGTCATCCTATTCGACCATTTTGACGATGGCTTTCTCGATCCAGCCTGGGAGATCACTCCTCAGGACGTCGATGGATGGACGTACGATGAAGCGGGGACTGAATTGACAGTTACTGATATCGATCCGTCGATTATTAATTCCGGAAACGGTGGTCCATCGGCGATTGTCAAGTTAAGGCAAGTTTTTAATCCCGTTGATGATTTCGACGTTAGCTTCAATTTTTCCTGGGATTCTGACAACAGTAATACAGCGATGCAGAGAATAGAAGTCTATCTTTTAGACTCGAATGATCGAATCGTTGCCGCGGGAGGATATCGTGATTGTTGGGTTCTAAGACGAGGAAGTCAATATGCAAGCATCGAATCAGGTTATTGGCTTTCCGGTAACAACACTCTTCCACATGCAGATAGCGCATTATTGACAGTCAATCGAAACGGTGTTGCGGTAGGCACGTGGACCATCGAGTTTGCGGTCGATGCAATCGACAACATCTATCAAGGAACTTATACGGATCAGATCGAAGTGACGGTCACGCCTTAGGACCGAAAATAAACGAATTCGAGGCAGATGAGGGACGGGACGATCTAGTCCCGTCCTTTTTTTGGTACTTCTGACTATATCTATCAATCGGACAGGGAAGGAATCCTTCGCGTGCAGTGCAGTGCTCCATTTTTCACCCTTACGATCCGTTGAGGGGCGAGGCTCGAAGGTGTGAAAAATGTGATTTAAAATTTGTAAATTAGGCATTTGTAAGGTATGCTATAAAAGCTGGTCATTGGGGAGCTCTGTTCAGGACATATCCGCTTTTCAGTCGCAACGCGGCAGGGGAGGAGGGAGTTTCGGGATGAAGCTCAGAGAGGGGTTAGGAGAGCAGATCCTCCTCAAGAGGATCGGTTTCTTCAACCGGACGAGGAGTGTCGGGGAACGGGGACTCGGTTTTTATCTCCTCGATTTCGAGCGCCGTGGACTTCGCCGCAAATACGGATTTTCCAAGACCAGCCAATTCGCACAGATGCGCCATCATCTTGAGCCTCGCAAGACACGCGAGCTGCTTCGGATCGCCCGCGCCCTCGAAGAGCTTCCGCAGATCGACGATGTCTTTTCTGAAGGAAAGATTTCTTGGAGCGCCGTGCTTGAAATCAGCCGAGTCGCCACCAAAGAAACCGGGAGGCGAAATCATGAGAGTGAGAACGGGGCTGACTCGGAGAACCTGCAGAAGGCGGTAGGAAACGGGATGAAAGTTGAAAAGGCGATTGAAGACGGAAACATGGCAGCACAGCGGTTTTCGGGAGGAAACGGATCGCAAACGGATGTTGGCCATGGTGGTTTTACCGGGCATCGGCTAATGGAAAAGCCATTTTTGGTAGATCTGCGTGGGTCACGATCGCCAGGGCATTCCCACGAAAATCCGACCCACGTGGGTCACGACCGTAAAAAAGCGAAAGTTCCACGAGAGCTACGCGATAAACCAAACACTCCCGCTCTTCGCCAGCAGGTCCTGGGGAGGGATGGAATGCAGTTTCGCGCACCAGGGTGCACCAACCGGGCGGAGCTAATATGCCATTTGGAATTCCGCAACGGCAGAATGTGCCTTCGAAAGCGACGAGATCAAAACGATTGATCGAATGTTCAATCAGAGAGTATCTCGCTTGTCTCATCGATGGCGAGTTGGCGGCAGGTCGCCATTCTAAGAGCCATCCGAATATCCCAGCGCTTCCAGCGCCTCGCGCTCCGTGGGGGAGAGTTCGAGTGGACCTGTTCCGCGGTATGCCCGCTGGGCCTTGGTCGCCTCCGCCTTGAGCAGCTTTTCCATCTGCTTCAGCACATCACCCCGGGAGGCGGCGAGATTGGTGGTCTCGCCCAGGTCAGCTTCCAGGTCGAAGAGCTGGCGCACCCCCTCTCCGGTAGTAGCACGCACCAGCTTCCAGCGCCCCAGGATGAGCGACTCATAGCGCGTGCGCTCCGCCACGAAGTTGGTCTCCGAGAAGATTGGCCGTCTCGCTGTGCGCGAGCCTCTCGAGACCGGTGCGAGCAGGTCACGCCCGCGATGCTTCCCCGTCCCGTCGTCCGCAGTCGGAGTGACGCCGGCCAGGGTGGGGAAAATGTCGGCGTGGCAGGCGATATCGTCGCGCCGGTCGGGCTCGATACCTGGCGCCGTGATGATCAGCGGCACCCGGATCAGCTCGTTGTAGAGGTCCTGCTCGTGGGAGAAATAGCGCTCATGCTCGCCCATCGACTCGCCGTGATCGGCGGTGAACACGACCATCGTGTCGTCGCCGAGGCCCGCCGTCTCGAGGAATTTCACGAGCCTGCCCAGATGTCGATCGCAGAAAAGAACCTCGCCGTCGTAGCAGGCCCGGTAGTGGGCCTCATTGCGGTGCTCGCCTAGAGCCTGATAGGCCGGAATACCCCCGACACCCCAGTCCTCGGCGAGCAGCGGTAGAGTGCGGCTCGCATCGGAGTAAAAATCGCGGGGCGGTAGGTAATCCTCGGGCGGCGTGTAGGGGCCGTGGGGATCCTGGTAGTGGACCCAGATGAAGAAGGGGCGCGCCGCGTCGCTCTTCTGTTTCAGATAGAAACGCTCCAGCCAACCGATCGTGGCATCGGTCGTCTTTTCGGCCGTACGTTCCGGCACCCCCGATCGGTTGAGTTCGCGCTCCATGAGCCGTGCATCGAAGTGGTCGAAACCGCGGTCGAATCCCATGCGCCGGCGCAGGTTGAAGTTGGAGACGAAGGCTGCGCAGACGTAATCCTGCCGTTTCAGATAGGCGGCGAGCGTATCGGGCGCCGGAGAGAGCGGATGGGTGTTGTTGAGCACCCCAGCTTCGGTGGGGTATTTGCCGGTCATAACACTGGCCAGGGCCGGTGCCGTCGAGGAGGCGTGGGCGAAACACATGCTGAACAGCACACCCTCGGCGGCGAGAGCGTCCACATTCGGCGACGTGGGAACGGGGCAGCCGTAGCAGTGCAGCCGGTCCGCGCGCAGCGTATCCACGGTGATGAGCAGGATGTTCGGCGGCCTGTCACGGCGGTCCGAGCAGGCGCCGAGACTCAGGAGCAGGCCCAGACCCGCGAGATACACGGCGATGGTCAGGCCCGCCGGGCGGTTTCGGTTGGTTCTGCACATGGTCGTAGCTCCACTTCTCGATTCCGGCCACTTCCGTCTATCGGGCTCTCAAGGAACAGCGTAGCAAAAGAAGATCGCCGTCGTAACCCTCCTCCCGGCCGGTGAGCGGCGCCACCTGTGCGCGGAAAGGCCGGCTCCTCTGAAAGGTGATCACCGCCTCCCGAAAGCCGGGCCACTTGCGGCCGAGCATCCAGAAGGTGCCGGTCTCCCTCGCGAGGGCCTCGCGCCAGAGGATCTGGTGCGCCGCGTTGAAGGGGTCGGGCGGCAGGAGTTGAACCTCGAAGGCGCGCTCGGAGTAGAAACCGCCGAGAGGACCGTGGAGGTAGTGACGCAGGAGCGGATCGGCCACGAACTCCTCAAGGTTTGATTCCACGTAACCGGTGAACACGTAGACCGATTGGCCGTCGCGCCCGTGCTCATCGAGGTCCCGCACCGCGCCGCGCCAGTCCTCGCAGGGCTCGGTGCGGAAGAGCGCCCCACCCAACCCGGCTGATGCGGCTTCAGTGATCCCGGCGCGAATTTCGTCGCCCCTGGGGATGTGGAACACCGGTCGCGCCGGCACCACCGGCAAGCGGGCGATTACCAGGTAGAGGATCGCGTAGAGCACCGGCGCCACCCAGGCCGCCCGACAGAGCGGTAGCGTCGCCGCGGTGATCAGCCTGGCCAGGACGATGTGCAGCGGGGCGGCGAGCAGCGCGAAGTAGCGCGCGTCGGAGAGGAGCGAGAGGCCGAAGAGCCAGAATACCAGGGCCGGAAGGCCGGCGATCACCACGACCCAGATTGCCAGAAGGCCGTAACTCGATGCCGCCGTGAGTGTTCGGTGAGTGGATGAGCCGTTGGCGTCGGATTCGCGGGCCTTCATCGAACTGTGGCTTCCGGTTGCTCCTCGAATCCGTCCGATGAGAAAGAGCACCAGGGCCGCGGCGAGCAGCGCCGGCACAATAATCATGTGCACGTCGCTCTGCAGGTAGCGCTCGATATACCCGGGGATCAATCTCGGGGAGGCCTGCCCGTAGGTGAATGCCGCGCTGTGACTCTTCAGGGCCAGCACCTGGCCGGCCAGCGGCAGCAGGCAGATTCCGGCCGCAAGCTGCGCGCCCAGCAGCGGCATGATCACCGCTCGCCGCCGTTCGCAGAGGATCACGTGGGCCGCGTGAACGCAAAAAAAGGGCAGCGCCAGGATATGGGTCCAGCCCATGAGAGCACAGGTCGCAGCGTACAGGGCCAGCCGTCCCCACCGCGGCGACTCGAGCCAGCGCAGGTAGCAAAGGGTTGCCGCCAGGCTGAGCAAGATCAAAAGGGCGTAGGGCCGTGCCCAGACACTGAGGTCGATCTGCGCCGAGGCGAGAGCGGCGATCGTCGCCGCCATGAGCCCGTCGCGGGTCGAGAAGAGACGCCGGGACAGGAGGAACACGAGAAGCACACCGGCCACGCCGCAGGCCACCGAGAACCACCGCAGGGCCCACTCACCGGGACCGAAAATATCGAGGCTCGCATGGATCACCAGGTAAAAGAGGGGGAACTGCGTCATCTGTGCCGCGCAACGCTCAAGCACCGAGCCGAATCCCTCGCCCGAGCTGAGCCAATATGTCTGGAACTCATCCAGCCAGAGCCCGCCGGAGAGCGCGCCGCCGACGCGCAGCAGACAGGCTAGAGCCAGGATGGCACAGAGACCTGTTGCAATTCCGCGCAGCCTGTTGGTGTTCTTCGTCGATGTCATGGTGTTCATGCCTGGAGCATACCTGGAGCGCGGTTTTGTTTGCAACGCCGCACGGACGATTCTTCCGCCAGTGCTTGGCGCGTACATCAGATTCCCCGGGAACTAACAGGCTACGGTTGGCTGTGACGGCTGAGATCGGAATGTGTGGTTCACCTTCACGTGAACGAAGACAACCACGTACGGCGGTGTTCAGGTCGAAGCAACCAGGGAGGGGGGGGACGGAGCCGCCGGAGCCCGGTTGGAACTTCTCCGGTGGCAGGCTATGATGGAGGCCCAGAGCGAATTCCCCATCGGAATGTGCGTCCCCTGGCACGCCGATTCGAACAGAGGGCGCAGGCGGACGCCGAGTGTTCGGAGTGAGCGATCCGTCACGTCGACGAGGATGGTTTTATGTTCGATAACCGGAGAAGACCGCGGTTCCGGCCGGTGTCGGCCTCAAGCTCCCTGGCGTTCGCGATCGCCGTCATTTTGGTGCTGGCCGTGGTGTTTTGTTCCTGTTCGGATTCGGGCTCCGGTTCGCACGGCGACTCCGATCCCGAGGGCCTGCACGGCGCCAACCTCCTGCTGATCACGCTCGACACCACCCGCGCCGACGCGCTGGGGTGTTACGGCTCCCCCTTGCCGGCGACACCGCACCTCGACCGGCTGGCTCGAGAAGGTGTGCGCTTCGATCAAGCCCGGACGGTTTGTCCGATCACCCTCCCGGCGCACGCCTCGATCCTCACGGGGCTGTTTCCTTTCGAGCACGGCGTGCGGGACAATTCCATCTTCCAGATGCCCGAGGGTGTCACGTCGCTCGCCGAGCGCTTGAACGAGGCGGGATACGCCACCGGGGCTGTCATGGGAGCGTTCGTGCTCCACTCTCATTTCGGGCTCGACCAGGGATTCGACGTCTACAGCGACGTACCGAGGCGCTGCGTGGAGCTGACGACACGCGAGGACCAGCGCCGCGCCGATGAGGTGGTCGACACCGCCCTCGGACTGCTCGCCGGTCCCGGCAGCCTGGATGCACCTTTTTTTCTCTGGGTGCACTTTTTCGATCCCCACTGGCCCTACGAGCCCCCGCGCGCGGCGCAAAGTCGGTTGCCGCGCGGCGTACCGCCGGGGGCCTCCCCGGTGGGGCGGCAGGACCGACTGAGCTACATGGCCGAGGTGGCTTTCACCGACAGCGAGATCGCACGCCTCGTGACGGGGGTGGACGCGCGCTCCTCCGGCACGGGCCTGCTCACCGTGGTAGTCGCCGATCACGGCGAGGGGCTCGGGCAGCACGGTGAGAGAACCCACGGATTTCATCTCTACGACACCACGATCCGCGTTCCTTTGATCCTCCATCATGCCGCCCTGCCCGCCGGTTTGGTGATCGAAACCCCGGTCTCGGTGGTGGACCTCGCACCCACCATCGAACGTCTGCTCGGCGTGGAACCGCATCCGTCGTCAGGCGCCGACCTGACGCCGCTGCTCTTCACCGGCCGGGAACCGGAAGGAGATCGGCCGATCTACTTCGAGAGCTGCATGCCCTACTACGGCTACAACTGGTCACCTCTCTTCGGGCTGGTTCAAGCGGGAGGAAAGCTCGTCGAGGCACCGCAGCCCTGGTTTTTCGACCTCCAAGGCGATCCCGGCGAGGCGATCAATCTCTACGATTCCGGCAACCGCGACGATTCCGGCCCTGCCGTGGCCGACCGGTCGGCGCTCGTTGCCGAGATGCGCCTCGTTTTCGGCGATCTGCAGGAGCGCATGCGCGAAGCGGCGGGCATCGATCTCGACGCCGAGCAGCGGCGGCTCTTGCAGCAGATGGGTTACACCGGGGCGTCGGTCGTGGACGCGGAGGGGGCGGCTCCGCTGCCAGGTCGCATCATTGCAGGGCTGCGCGGCCCCGAGGAGAGCCTGAAGCTCCTCGACAAGCGGCATCGCGTCAAGGATCTGGCGTTCCCCACCGCCGGGGAAAGAGACATGGGAGCCGCCATCCGGCTCATGAAAGAGCTCGTCGAGGAAGAGCCGCAAAACCCCAACTTCCTGAGCCACCTGGGGATCCTCTATTACCGGGCCGGGAGATACGATGACGCTGTGACGGTGCTCTCGAAGGCGATCGAGCGGCATGATATCGCTTACGCGCGCACCCTGTTCGCCGACGCTCTCGACCGTCTCGGTCGCAGGGGAGAGGCGCTCGACACCCTGCGTGACGGCCTGAAGCTCAATCCCAACGTGCTCCTGTTCCGCGCCCAACTGAGCCAGCTCCTTGTAATCGACGGACGTGGAGCGGAAGCCCTCGAACACATCGCCTTTTTTCTCGATGCCTATCGGCCCGATGACGATTGGCGTCGCAAGATGAAGACCCTCGAGAGCCAGGCGCAGGCGCTGGTCGCTCGGGATCGCTGAGTCTGGGGACATTACCAGTACGCAGACTCGAGGATCATTCAGCCACTCTCGACACAACTCTAATTCCGTTCGGTCCCTTGTTGACAGGAAACCTGGCAAGGCTATTGGTCCTGAGTGGACTCGACAGACGCAGGTCTTGCCGGAGGTCGGCGTATCGCGACCGTTGGCTTCAGCGACCCCATTGATTCGCTCTGGGAAAACGAATACGTCCGCGACTCGAAGACCGATGTGCGGATGACATACAGACTGCAAAAGGAGATGAGTGGAATGAGTGTTTCCATTACCCCGAAGGCAAAAGCGCATCTGATCAATCTCGAGGTAGGTGTGGGTGATACGTTTTTACGTCTCAGCGTGGAACAGGGCGGCTGTGCCGGCATGACCTACAACGCTTGCATCGACACGGAGATGAAGGAGGGCGACGAGGTCATTCACGACGAGGACTGCATCCGCGTGGTGGCCGACACCCGCAGCACGCTGTATTTGGCCGGCATCGACATCGATTATTCTGACGATCTCGTCCGCTCCGGTATTCGGCTCTCTAACGGCAATAACGAAGGCTCCTGCGGCTGCGGCGCCAGCTTCAATCCCGATACCGTGACCTCCGAAGGAGCGTCGTCATGAGCCAGCAACCGATCGACCTCCTCGGCGGAAAATCGGTGTACTGCATCAACGAGGGCCAGATGCGTGACGCCCGGCGCCTCGTTGAGCAGGATCCCGTAGCGTCGGCTCGTATCCAGACCGAAATCGAACGGCTGGAGAGCTCGCTGAAACGGAACGAGCGGGCGGCGTTGGCCTTTCTGATGATCGAGCGGCTCCTGCAGGATTCGAACTGATCGGTGTTGCCTCGACGTGGCGAGGGATGGTTCCCGATGGGACTGTCCCTTTCTTTGTTCGTACGTATTTAGCCAGATGGAGTTAGCCATAGAGGAAAGCGCCCGTTCGACCTCACATCTGCAAAGGGTTTGGCGATAAGCTGCAAGAGACCGCGGAGCGGTTGATTGTCAGCTTGATCGGCACTCATATGCCCTCAGTGCTTTTTTCACTACACTCGGCTAAAGTGTTACCTTTGTTCTTTCTGATCTCTTTCTGATAATCTGTTGTTGATCCCCTCGTGAAGAGCGGACCTGCTCCGTTCACGGATCTAGATCAAGCATTGAGGATCACAACATGAGAGCGATTCCCTCCACCGTTTTCTTCTACCGCTTCATAGGATTTCTCGTCTTCGGCTTGCTCCTCACTGCCGCCGATGGCTCGTGCAGGAGCGACACCGACCGCTTCCTACACGATCTGCCCTCCCAAATGGATCGCATCTGGATCGGTCCTTCGTTCTGGTCCAACCGGTTGCAGGACTGGAGAATCGCCAACGGCCGCGTCGAGTGTGTCGTGGCCGGCCCGAACCGCAACGTTCATGTTCTGACACGGCAGCTTCGCCGAGCTCCTGGTACGCTCGACATGAGCGTGCACTGCGGGGCGAACGTGATCGATGATCCCACCGCCGGCGGGGCTCCGGGCTGGATCGGTTTTTGCATCGGAGCGCGGGGCAAGTTCGACGACTATCGCGACAGCGCCATCTATGGCAAGGGTTTCGAGGCCGGCATCACCCGCGACGGGCGGCTCTTTGTCGGCTCGGTGCGGTTCGTTCCCGAAAGAGGTGCCGGCGGAGCGGAGATTCCGATTGCGGCGCTCCGGGACGGAGTTGTACTGCGCATCGTGCTGCGACCCTCCGGTGGGGGTGACGAAGAGGAAGCAAAGGACGGCAATGTCGCCAGCGATTACACCATCGACCTGACGGCGCATGATCCCCGCACCGGCGCTCTCCTCGCCCGTCTGGAAGGGGATCTTCTCGGCGGTGATCGCCACGGCAACCTCGCGCTCGTCTGCCACGTTCCCAAGAAGAAAGCCGCCGCCGCCACGCATCCAATCGCCTGGTTCCGGGACTGGACCATCGGCGGCAGCAAGGTCGAGGCCCATGACGATCACACCTTCGGGCCGATCCTCTTCGCCCAGTACACTCTGAGCCGGAGGGTGTTGAAGATGACCGCGCAGATGCCACCGCTGGGGTCCCATGACGGGAGGAGCGTGCGGCTCGAGATGCTGGACGGCAAGCGGTGGAAGGAAATCAGCCGGGCGCAGATCGATCCCGAGGCGTACACCGCCACCTTCAAGGTCGAGGGCGTCTCGGATCGGCGTGATTATCGCTACCGGCTGGTTCATTCCTTGATCGGTGCCGGCGGCCTGGCCCAGGAGCACCACTTCGAGGGGCGGATCCGCCGCAACCCCCGCGACGAGGAGGAACTCGTCATCGCCGCCTTCACCGGCAACAACGACCTCGGCTTTCCTCACCGCGAACTCGTCGAGCATGTGCGCCATCACGATCCCGACCTGCTCTTCTTCTCAGGCGACAACATCTACGAGACCGTGGGCGGGTACGGCTGCCAGCGCGCGCCGGTGGAGACAGCGATGCTCGAGTACCTGCGCAAGTGGTACCTCTACGGCTGGGCATACCGTGAGATCCTGCGCGACCGTCCATCGGTCGCGATCCCCGATGATCACGACGTGTTCCATGGCAATCTCTGGGGCGCCGGGGGCAGAGCCACCTGCAAGGAAGGCGGCGGCGCCAAACAGCAGGACAGCGGCGGCTACAAGATGCCGCCGCAGTGGGTCGATATGGTGCAGCGCACCCAGACGAGCCACCTCCCCGATCCTTTCGATCCGAGGCCGGTGAAACAGGGAATCGGGGTGTACTACAGCGCCCTGAACTACGGCGGTGTGAGCTTCGCCATCATCGAGGATCGCAAGTTCAAATCAGCGCCGAAGGCCTTTCTGCCGGAAGCCGAGATCTGGAATGGATGGGCTCAGAATCCCGACTTCGATGCAGCCACGGTCTCCGACGCACCTGGTGCCGTGCTGCTCGGCGAGCGGCAGCTCGCCTTTCTTGACAGTTGGGCCGAGGACTGGAGCCACGGTGCATGGATGAAGGTGGTGCTCTCCCAAACGATCTTTGCCAATGTGGCCACCCTGCCGGAAGGCGCCATGAGCGGGGCCGTCATTCCGCGCCTGCCGATCCTACCTCCAGGGGAGTACGCCCCGAACGAGCGCTGCGTCGCTGATCACGATTCTAACGGCTGGCCGCAGTCGGGGCGCAACCGGGCGCTGCGCGCGATGCGGCGCGCTTTCGCTCTGCACATCGCCGGCGACCAGCACCTGGGAAGCACGATCCAGTACGGCGTGGATGACTGGCGCGACGCGGGATTCGCCCTGTGCGTGCCCTCGGTCTCGAATTTCTGGCCTCGAAGATGGTACCCGCCGGCCCCCGGTGGAAACCGCGCGCCAGGGGCGCCGCGCTACACCGGTGATTACAGGGATGGTTTCGGCAACAAGATGACCGTCCACGCCGTGGCCAACCCGGCAGTGACCGGGAAGGAACCGGCGTTGCTCTGGGATCGTGCCGCCGGGTACGGCATCGTCCGCCTGCGCCGCATCGGTCGCACGGCTGTGATCGAATGCTGGCCGCGGTGCGAGGATCCTTCGAAGGACGGGGCGACACAGTATTCCCAGTGGCCGGTGACGGTGCACCAGGACGAGAACTACGGTCGCGTCGCTTTCGGCTACCTACCGCTGATCGAGGTGCGGGGACTCACCGATCCGGTGGTGCAGGTCGTTTCTGAACAGACGGGAGAAACGATCTACACCCTGCGCATCGAGGGGGCGTCCTTCCAACCGAAGGTTTTCGCGGCGGGGACGTACAGGGTCGAGGTGTTCGAGCCCGATCGACGCCAGAGCAGGGTGCTCTCCGGGCTGAAACCGGGAGCGCGGGGGGCTACCCGGAAGGTAATCGTTTCATTTTAAGAGTTTATGGGTTCAGCAGCCGGCCTGGCGCGTACGCCAGATTCCCCCGGGGGGACTAACTCAGAAAATGGGTCCGACGCGCAGAGCAATCGGAAGGCGCATTGACGCCTGATCGCACCCCGCCGCCCTCCCTGACGGTCGGGCTACTGCTGGCCATGGCGGATGAGAGAGGGGTGTGGGGAGCGGGCTGGTTTGTTACGCAGAAGACCGATTTTGATCACACCTGCCGTACGATGGCACGCAAAGCCTCCACTCCCGGCAGAACGGCGGTCACGATCCTGCCCGGATCGAAGGAGGCACGTGCGGTCAGGCTCAAACGCAATCCCCCACCATCCGAATCTTCGAGCTCGGCCATCAGGACGGGGCAGGACTTTGCTTTCTTCCCTTGAGGCCTCAACCGGTAGCCGTTCTCCTGTTTTTCCAGAGTGAGCGGCAGCGGTTTGCCACGTCCCGGACGCGCCACGGCGCGCGTCACGGCGGCCTGCGGGATTCCGGCGGGAAAGAGGATCGTGTACCGTACGGGCTCACCCGCATCTCCGGCGGGCGCGCCTGGCGCGCCGCTCACAACCTCGATATCGGGCCAGAGGCCGGTCACTCTTTCCAGGAAGCCAGGCTCTGTCATGAGATCCAGCAGCTCCTCCGGTGTGTCCTGCCGGAAGAGCAGCTCGATGGAAAGCTTTCCGGCCGTGAAGGGATAGGGTGGACCGGCCACCTGACCGGGTCGCAGATAGGAGCGGACGAGCCGCTCCTCGGTGAGCATGAGGCCGCGCGCCAGGGCGCGCGGAAAAAAGGCCCGCGGTACGCGGCGCAGGCGGTTGGAGATGCACACCGCGAAGGTCATACTGAGGGGGAATCTCTTGGCCTCGATGATGTCCTCGAGCTCTCCCGACGACGGTGCAGCGGAGGTGAACGCGGTCGCGGGCGGCGATCCCGCTGTGGTTGTCGCCGCGCTCGCTCTTTCTTCGGCAGCGCGGCTTTGCGCACCGTTCCCCCGGGGTAATCCGCTGGAAATGTCGTCCCACGGCAAGGGAGCGGAGGGATCGAGCGGCGCGAAGAGGGATTGCGGATCGATGTTCAGCTTCTCCAACTCGCCGAAGAGGACCGATTCGGCTTTCCTGGGAATCTCGCCGAAATAGAGCGTCCCCCCGAGCGAGGTGGCCACCAGCGCGGGAGTCACGCGCCGGTCTCCGGTGGTCAGCAGTTGCAGCGTGTTGATTTCGTAAACCGAGGCTGCCGTGCGGAACTCGAGGCCTGACTCGCGGCAGATGGCCCGCAGGCTCGACCTCACCTTCTCGAAGCGTCCTGGTGGGATCCCGCGGCCCTGGCGCTGCAAAGGCGTATGCGGCTGGGTGATGAGCGGTGTCAGGCTGACCACCATGCGGAATGAGCCGCGGCTGTGAGCGCGGGCGGTCGCTTCGAGGTCGCGCAGGAGCTCGCGAAATTCGCCCAGGTCGGCACCCTTCTCGTGCCCCGTGGCGATCACGAAGATCTTCAGCTCGCCGGCACCCGCCGCGGCGAGAGCCTGCGTGGCGTCGAGAACGTCCTGGGTGCTGATCCCCTTGCCCAACCGGTTGCGGAGTCTCTGAGAGATACCCTCCAGGCCGAGGGTATACACCCGTTTGCCGAGCTTTGTCGTCACCGGGGCCATCTCGGGATTCTTTGCCAGCACGTCGAAGCGCTGGCTCTTCACGCGGACACGGTCGAAGAGCTGTGCCGCGGCGAGCAGGATGGGGTATATCTCGCCGTGGGTATTGAAATTGAATGAAGCCAGGTTCACGTCCTCGGCCCCCAGGAGCGCCTTGGCGCGCGCCAAGATCGATCTGAGGGCCGCGGCGCTGCGCTCGCGGTAGGGCTTGTGATCGTGACCCTCACGGCAAAAAGTGCAGAAGCAGGGGCATCCCCGAGAGATCTCCAGCGTCGCGATGCCCGCCGCCCTGTCGTGATAAGGGATCATGAGACCGCACACCGGCTGGCCGGCACACTCCTCCTCGGAAGCCGGAAAGGATGTACAGCGGATCACCGGCAGAGGGACCTCGGGTTGCGTGCTCTCGATCGCCACCAGGGGGCCGCGGCCGGCCCCGGCGTGCTTGTGGGTGTAAGCGCCGGGATCGTAGAAACCGGGAACGCCCCGGCGCATTCGCGCCAGTTTTTCCGCTTTTGTCGAGCCGTCCCGCCAGGCCTCGGCTAAAATCGCCGTGATCGCCGGCACGGTATCCTCGCCTTCGCCCACCACGACTCCGTCAACGAGCCCCCCGCTCCCCGGGCCCTCGGCATCACCGTGCAGCACGCCGCTGTGACTCGAGACGGCGCCCCCCAGGAGAACGAGGGGAAGATCGGCCTGCCGCAGCCTGGCCGTTCGCGACAGTGGGATCGATGATCCTCTCAACAGCCAGGGGATGTTGAGGAACTCCGAAGGGTGGGAACAGGAGAGTGCCAGGAGATCGAATGCTTCCGCAGGCTGCCGGCTCGTCGTTCCGAAGAGCAACGGGATATTCTCGCCTTCCAAGAGGGCCGCGTCGCGCGGGTAGGGTGTATAGCCAAAATCGACGAAGATCGGCGATCCCGCGCTGCGGTGCGAGGCTTCAAAAAGCGCAGCCACGAGGGGGTGGCTCATCGAGAGGGACACGTCGTCGTAGGGTGAGAGACGCACGAGCAGAACGCGCAGGCCGGCCTGTTGGAATTCCTCCGGTCGCGGCGTTCCCGGCTCGCCGCCGAGCGTCCATAGACCTCGGCCTGAGAGACGATAACTCTCACTATCCAGCCAGGTGGCGATGTGTTCTGCTGTCGCCAAGGGACTCCTCTCAACACAGGATCGGGCGCACCGCCGAATTACGGTGGCCAGTTTTGCGTGCTTTTGAGCGCATCCTACCGGGCTGGGATACCGCTTTTCAAGGACGTCCGTCGATTCATGCCGGCGTGGTCCGAAGCTCGATCATCGGCAACTCGATCATCGTCCCCACTTGGCGAGCGTAAGCTGCAGGACGTCGAAGCGCAGGGCGAGCCGCTGTTCGCGATCGAGCCCCCGGCAGCGGGCGTAGAGCGCGAGAAAACGAAGCCTCTCGGTGAGCCTCACCGATCCGCGAGGCGCAAATGAGGCGTTGAGGCGCATCAGGTCGCGGGCCATGATGTAGCGATCGATATGGGCAACGAGGGAGATGCCGTCGGGATCGATGAAGACCGGCTTTCCATCGCTGGAAACGAGGATGTTCGGCGCCTTGAGGTCCCGGTGAGCCAGGAAGAAACGGTGCATCCTGGCCAGCGCGACCGCCAGCTCGCGCACGATCACACGGCGCTGCGTCTCTGTTGTGGCGGCTACGTAACGGTCGAGCGTGGGCAGTCCCGACACCTTTTCGAAGGCCACGAGCGATCGCCCCTCGGGGGCCGGAAGCGCCTCCTCGAGGACGATTACCGGGGTGGGGGCGGGCAGCAGTCGAGAGCGCAGCCGATAGCCATTGATCCACGCCGCCCGCGCTCGGGAACCGCGGAAGAGCCGCTTGGCCATGCCCTGCAGGCCGGGCTGCCGGTAGAGCTTGACGATGTACTCGGCTCGGTCGACGGAGAGCGCGAAGACGCTTCCCGCGCTTTGGTCCTTGATCACCCGCCCCTCGCGGCGCAGCACCTCCTCGGGGAAGGGCCCCAAGCACCGGACCAGCGCAAGAGCTCGCTGTGAGCGTTCCGCCATGCCGTGCCAGTTATGCACGGAGATGCGTTGAAACCCTCGCCCTCTCCGGAGGGGGCGACCATCGAAGCGGCGCAGAAAGGAGAAGAGTCGCTTCCACGCGTCGCCTTCGATGCGTCGAGCCTCGCGCAAGAGCTCCCGGCCGTCGAGATCACGCCAGCGATAGGCCTTGAAAAAACGCCACCGATCCGCGGGCTGGCCGAGGCTCAGGAACGCTCCTGAAAAGGCGATCAGATCGCGCCGGCGCTTCGGCCATCCCACCGATCCGCTGTGCGTGCCGGCGCTGTGGAAATCGATGAGATGAAATTCTCCCGCAGGATCGAGGAGCACGTTGGCCGCGTGGAGGTCCGGGTGGGCCACGCCTGCGTCGTGCAGGGATCGCACCAGGCGCCCGAGACGGGCGGCCGCGCCGCTGGGCAGCGGAGGAGGACTTGTAGACCCCTGGAAGCGGTGCAGGAGCAACTCTTCGAGTGTGATCGTATTCGGTAGGGCTTCCATGACGAGCGCACCCCGGCCGCACAGCGCCGCCAGGCGGCTCTGCGGTTGGCCCAGGGCGAGCGGCCGGGGGACGGCCACTCCCGCACGGCGCAGACGGCGCAGCGCACGCCACTCCCGCTGCGCCGGAGTGCGCGAGACGAGGGCGCGGAGCGCCGGGCCGAGCCCGCGGGGTAGGTACTCCTTCACCACCAGCCCGAAATCGGTTCCTGGGAGCGAGCCGCGACCGAGGCGGCGCACCTGTGAGCTCTTCAGCGGGGTGAGCCCCTCAAAGATCGAACGGAACAGCTCTTCCGCCTCACGTCGCCGTCCGCTCGAATTCCAGAAACGGTCGAAGGCGTGGCGCCAGGCCGCGGGAGATTCTTCGACGGGCACGGCGAGCCTCCATCGATAACCGGCCGCGCTCAGGGTGACGCGCCGGTCGTCGAGCGGGGTAGACGGCCAGGAGGGACGGGTCGGAAACTCCATCAGTTCTTGACACTCCAGCGCTCAAAGTTAGAGTAAGTGCCGTTTAGATCACAAATTAACCGGCGACGGCTGTTCAGCCACCTCGATAGGACCACAACTTTTGGACACCGCTTTCTTTGCGAGCGGTGCATCGGAACGCCAGGATCGGAATCAGGAGCACGGGCACGAGAATGAGCTGTCCTCAGCCATGATATTGTTACAGCGTTACATATTCAAAGAGCTCGTCTACAACTTCATTTTCTCCTTCGTGGTGATCTCCGCCGTAATATTGCTGGCGACACTCCTGCAGGTGATCTTCCAGAATCCGATACTCGGTCTCGACATGGTTGTTTTGCTCGTGCCCTTCATCCTCCTGGGCATCATGTCGATCGTCGTACCCGCCTCGTGCCTCGTGGCGGTCGTGACTACTTACGGCCGAATGGCTTCCGACAACGAGATCCTCACCCTCAGCGCATCAGGAGTGCATTTCTATAGAGCCGTAGTTCCCTGCGTGCTCTTCGGCCTGATCATCTCCTTCCTCCTGCTCATCGCCAACGATCGCTATATTCCCCAGGCGAACATGAAAGCCAAGGTGCTGGCCAACGAGCAGGATATCTATCCGCTCCTCGAGAACGTGGTCAAGCGGGGCCTGACCAAGCTCGAGCTGGAGGACTGGATCATCACCTGGGAGAGCGCCGAGAAGACCGGCTCTTCCGATGATCACGAGAAGGGGTCCAAGAGATCGGGGACCGAATCACAAACGGGAGGAGAGTGGGAGTTCCGCGGTTTCCGAGCCAAGCGTTACGACCAAGAGAATCGACTCGAACAGGAATTTTTTGCCGAAAGCGCCACCGTGGTCGTTCCCGACCGGACCGATCGGCTCCTCGAGTTCCATCTTCACAACGGCAGCGAGGTCGTCGGTAGCGGATTGGCGTTCAGCGAGATGGTGCTGCCCTACCGGCTGGCCATGGACAGTTGGAAGATCCGGCTCAGTCACCGCTCCATGGCGGCGCTCATCGCGCTTATCGACAAAGAATACACTCCCTATGACAATGTTCGAATCCTCACCGAGATCCACAGCCGGCTGGCGGTTTCGATGAGCCCCTTCGTGTTGATCTTTCTAGGGCTGTCCGCGGCGGTCTACTTCAAGTACCGCAACCGCATGGTCTCCTTTTTCATTGCGCTCTTGATCGCCATCTTTATCTACTATCCGGTGATTTTGATAGGCGAGACCTTCGCCAAGCAGGGCCTCTTCCATCCTGCGCTGTGCATCTGGCCGGGAAACGTGGTCATGCTGACGGCGGGGGTTCTGCTCCTGAGACGGGTGACCGGACGATGATCTTCCTACGCCGGATGGATCGTTATGTGGCGGCTTACTTTCTCTCCTCCTATGCCCTCTGTTTCCTGTTCTTTTTGGGGATCTTCATCGTTCTCGATCTCGTTCCGCGGATCGAGGATTTTCTCGAGGCTGCTCCGCTCGTGCGGGAGCGCGGGCAGTCGCTCTTCCCGTTGGTCGTGCGATACTATGTCTACAAAGTGCCGGAGATCTTTCTGCAGGTGGCACCCTATCTGACTCTGATGGCCGCCATGTTCACGATCACGCGGCTGCGCAAGGCCAATGAGCTGATCCCCATGATCATGGCCGGCGTGAGCCTCTTTCGGGTTCTTCTACCGATCTTCGGGATGGCTGCCGTGACGATGTTTTCGATGATCGCCATCCAGGAGTGGGCCGCGCCGGTCTGCGCCACGAAGCGGCTGCTCATGGAATCGTTCCTCGTCGATCACGACGAGCGGCTCGTCGTACCCCAGCAGGTCCTGCGCGGGGTCGACGGCAGGAACATCGTGGTCAATGACTTCGATGTCAACTCGGGGGTCATCGGCAGTATCGATATATCTTATATCGAGGATCGGGACGGCCGACAGGTCAATTGCTATCTGCGAGGGAACAACTTGCGCTGGCTCGGTGCCGGTCGGGGTTGGAGCGTCGAGCAGGGTTATCTCGAGGAGGAGGACCTCAGCGGAAAAGAAGGCGCGCAAAAGGTACGAACTCCCGTGGGGCCGTCGATCCTTCTCGATCTGACCCCCGACGACATGATCCTCTCACTCAAGCTGCCCCACGACATGTCGCTGCGCCAGGTCCAAGGGCTCTATTCACGTAATCCTACCGATCTGCGGCTCAAGATCCTGCTCCATCACCATATTACTTTTCCGCTGACCAACATTCTGCTCCTCCTGCTAGGGCTGCCCTTCGTGCTGCGACAGGAGCAACACTCCAACTTTCTGGGGATCGCCGTGGCTCTCGCCATCTGCCTGGGCTACTTTGCCCTCGACGTGATCATGCGGGACCTGGGCACACAGAATTTCATGCCCCCCGTGCTCGCGGCCTGGATCGCCGTGGTTTTTTGCGGCTCCCTGGGTATCTGCATCTTCGACAGCATCCGGACCTGATCTGCCGACGGTCTCGAGAACTCGTTCGATCAGGAGCGCGTCGCTGAGGCCTGCGGGGGGGGCTGGGAGGCTTTGAGCCAGAACTCGTGAGCCCGGTGCACGGCGATGCCGAGCAGGGAATCCCGGGGGTAGCACCCAACGTCATCGCGGCATCCCGCCGGCAGCCCCGTGAAGATCTCCAGCGCCTCCTTGACCGTGGCGACCGCGTAGATCTGGAACCGGTTTGCCGCGCAAGCTTTCACGACATCCTCGCGGAGCATGAGATCCCCCGCGTTGGATCGAGGTATGATCACACCTTGCATGCCGGTGAGTCCTGAATCATTGCAGATATCGAAAAATCCTTCGATCTTCTCGTTGACCGCTCCGATGGCGAGAATGTGACCCATCTGATCGATCGCTCCGGTCATCGCCAGGTCCTGGCGGAGTGCGATGTTGGTCAGCGCGCTGAGTAGGCAGCAGATCTCGGCCCCCGAGGCGGAATCGCCGTCGATGCCGCCGTAGCTCTGCTCGAACGCAACCGACGCGTCGAAGGCGAGGGGGTGATCGGTCTGGAGCAGAGTGCGCATCAGGCCACCCAGGATGTAGAAACCTTTGGTGTGGATAGCGCCGCTCAAGGCGGCTTCCCGTTCGATGTTGATCACGCCTGCCGTTCCAGGGCCGATGGTGGCGGTGATGCGCGCCGGAAAACCGTAGGTCAAGGGCCCGGCCTGGAGGACCGCCAGGCCGTTGATCTGGCCGACCGCGCGTCCCGTCGAGTCGACCTTGAGCGTGCCGTCGGCGATGAGCTCGCGAAAGCGACGGGAGGGCAGATCGGCGCGCCTCCTGCCGGCATCGATCGCCTCCCGGACGTCATCGTCGGCGACGCGGGGGTGCTGTTTTTTGTTGGCGGCGAATGCCGCTTCGCGGGCGATATCGGCGATCCGGCCGAAACGTGTGGAGAGCTTGCCCCCACGCGCTGCGATCCGTGCCCCCTGCTCCAGGATCACAGCCACGGCCGACTTATCGAAAGGTAGCAACTGCTCATCGCTGGCGATACGGGAGATTACCTGGGCGTATTGTTGCACCCCCTGTGGATCGCGGGGGATCTCGGTTCCGAAATCGGCCAGAACCTTGAAGAGCTGGTTGAAATCGTTGTCGTGAGCGTCGAGCAGGTGATAGCTCTGGGCATCGCCGATCAAGACCACCTTGACAGTGATCGGAACCGGCTCGGGTTTGAGGGAGGGACCTGGCAGCGAATAGGGGCGGTCGGAGGGGACGATCTCCACCTGGCCGGTTCGCAGCGTGCGCACGAGAACCTTCCAGGCTTCAGGTTCGCTCAACAAATCATGCACATCCAGAACCAGGAATCCGCCGTCCGCGCGAAGGAGCGATCCGGCACGGATCCCCATGTGGCTGGCCTGCGGTGCCTCGCCGTCGGAAAAATCGTATTCCAGTGATCCGAGCAGGCTGCGCACATTCGGCGCGCTCTCGGCGACGATCGGACACTCCGCTTCAGGCTTGTGCTCGAGAAGAACGTTGACGCGATAGAGGCGCGTGAAATCTGGTTGCTGCTGCTCCTCATCGCCCAGGCGGTGCTTGACGAGATCATCGACGAGATCGCTGAGGAACCCCTTGACACTCGGCTGGGGAAAGCGCTCATCGATTTTCCTGACGATTTGACCCAGAATCCAGCGAACCGCTTTTTCGCTGATCTCCTGAATCGATTCCATGAGCCGGCGATTGATCTCACCGGCCTGCTCGTTGACCTCTTCGAGCTGTTGTTCGAAGCGAGCGGTATTCTTCTTGAAGGCGCTATACTGCTCTTCGGTCACCGTGCCGGCGGCTTTGAGCTGCTCGAACTCGTCAGGCTGCACCGGTTTGCCGTCCACGACGGGAAAGATCGCCGTTTGAACCACGGGACCGGCCTGGTAACTCACCATCGTGAGGCCCGCGGTCTGCAGAGCTTGTTTGAAGGGCTCCACGAGCTTTTCGAGCTCTTGTTTGGCTTGGGTTTCGAAGAGGTTGCGCTGCGCCTTGAGCTGATCCGAGGAGAGCATCTTCGAAAGATCATGACGGACGAACTCGGCGAGCTTGTCGATGCGCCGTCTGAAGACTTGACCCTCACCGGCGGGCAGCGTGATCAACGCGGGACGATCGGGCTGCACGAAGTTGTGGACGAAGCAACGGTCCATGGTGAACGGGCAGCTCGGTCGAATTTCCCGGAGCAACCGCCTGACGAGAGTGAGACGTCCGGTTCCGCTCAGGCCGCGGACGAAGATGTTCTGACCGGGCGCGTTGATCTCCAATCCGAAACGGAGCGCCTCGACGGCGGCGTCCTGACCGATCACACCCGCAACTGGTTCGACCTCGCTGGTGGAGTTGAAGGCAAGCAATTCTGGGGGGCAGCGCCAACGAAGCTTCTCCACGGGGATCGGCATGGCATGCTGGGTTGTTTGCGGTTGGGGGGACGATGGCTCTTGCCGCATGGTTGTGTTGAACTCCTTCTACGGAATCGTGAGAGAGTACGGCCAGTTGATTGTCTCCTGCGGCAATCATTGTAGGCTGGCGGCAGCCGCTGCACAACGCCAACTTGGGGATGTCGGTGGTAGGCTGCTGGCGGAGTCATCGAGTGGGCTCCGCGGGGAGCAACATCGAAGCCCGATCAGCGGGCGAGCAGCTTCTGCCGAGCATGATTGAAAAACGCAATGTAATCGTGCGAGGCGTAGTCGGGGTAGGTCCAGGGCCAGGATCGATAGCTCTCGTTCTGAAAAAAGAGTGTGACCTCTCCGTAGATATCTCGTCCCAGATAGACCCGATGGGAGTGATCCTTAGTACTGGCGAGAACCAGCTTGGAGAGCGTGATATAACCCGGATCGAGGTTGATGGGGCGCTCGACCGGCAGCGAGGACTGCCGGCCCATTTCTCCCTCCAGGATGTTCGTTCGGACCTTGCAGGCGGCGAGCTGATCGCGTGCGAATTCGGGTTGGAAGAGGAAAAACCTTCTGAACAGGGATCGACCCATCGATTTTTCGTAATAGCGAGTGAAATCGAACACCCACAACGGGCTGACGAGAGCGATCGAGCCGAACTCTTGCAGGCCGGTCCGGCAGTCGTCGAGTAGGAGGGGATCCCCTGAAATGACTCCGATGAGAAGCGCTGCACGTTCCGCTTGTTCCATGACTCCCATGACGAGCTCCTCCCGGTCCTGCGGGGATGAAAGATCCTAATCTTTTTAAATCAGAGAGTTATATCGGTTGCTCTCGACGCGTATGACGAACGGGCACGGGCGCCTAGTGTGCGCTTTCGCGTGGCTCAGAGCAAGTTTTTTGGAATATGAGGTCGTAAAAAAGCTTGTTTTTTGAACGAAGGGGATTATAGTTTCCAGATTCTGTGCCTTACCAAAACGTTGAAAACGCTGGCTGGCAGCCATCGGCGCTTTCTATAGACCTCTTGGTTGAGACGCTTTCGACGGAGCAACGGTTTGTCCTCGGATGATGTCTCGAATGGGGTCGTTGCGAGAGGAGAGCCGGTTCGACGAGCTGTCGGGCCCACGAACCGAATGAGATATGAGCACTCTCCATTGATCATCCGGAATGGGAGACCGTGAGAAATGAGTCGAGTCTGTGAGATCTGTGGCAAAAGAACACATGTGGGAAACAAGGTCGCCCGGCGTGGTTTGGCCAAAGCCAAGGGTGGTGTCGGTATCAAGACCACCGGGATCACCCGTCGTAAATTCAAACCAAACATTCAAAGGGTGCGAGCCCAGGTAGGCAGCTCGGTCGTCCGGATCAAGGTCTGCACCGACTGTCTCAAATCGGGTTTTATTCAGAAGCCGAGCGCGCAGAAGAAGAACACCGCGAAATAGAAACCCGATCTCGGGGAGCAGCAAAAAAGGCCGAACAAGATGTTCGGCCTTTTTTGCTGCTCCCCGAGATCGGGGAAAATGGGTCGATTTTTCGACTAATCGGCCCCCAGAGAGAAGGACCTGCCGTCGAGTTGAATGACGAAGGACCGGTTTCTGTTGTCGTTCAGGAAGGTCACCAGGCCGGACCAGAACTCGATGTTGGTCTCATCATTGATCGGCAGCGTGATCAGATCGGTGGCGGCCGGAGCGATTTCAGTAGCGGTTTTCCGCTTGGCGCGCCGTTTCCTCTTTTTCTTTTTCACGGTAGGCTCTTTGTCGGGTGCCGCTGACTTGGAGGCTCCGGTTGCGTCCGCGGCTTCTTTCTTCTTTCTGCGGGTAGCTCTCTTCTTCACAACGGGCTCCTCCACTTCGACAGTTTCGACTGTTTCGGTCCCCTCACTCATCTCTTTTCTCATACCACGTTCTCCTTGTTATCGAACACAATTCTTCTGCACTGAAAAATTGATTTATTCAAAATGGATTATTCTGATTCTAACTCATTTGCAAGAACAAAATACTGATAACCCCAGGAAAAAATTCAAAAAAATTGAGAGCCCCGGCTGGAATCGGACGAAAACCTTGAATATATGAGTTGCCCTCGGGGGTCAGATCATCTATTATAAGTCAGTAACGTTTCCTCGGTGGAAACGACTTCCCAAGGGATATCTTTGATTCGATCCTGCACTCGTGCTCGCGGCCCTAATGACAGGTGTCTTTTTCGAAGCACGAGATCTGATGATACCCAACTGGTGCAGGAGTCCTAGAAAAGGTATGGTAGTGATGAGAGTGGGCATGACGAGCGATCGGTTTCGAAGCGAACTCAATCGCTGACCGGATGAGCTCGTGCAGCACAATCAGTCAATTCTCAGCCCCTCTCGTTCAAGTACGCGACCACTGGCTGACGATATCCTGCCCAAAAGGGCTCGTATGAAAATCGTTTCAGCACCCTATCCCGATCGGTCGCGAAGTTAGCAGACCGTTGAATGAGTCAGATCGTACGATGTGGACCTTTTTTTCGAACTCCAGGTTGCAAATTGCTCGGCGAAACAGCCTTTCGATGAGCGGATTCGCGACTTGATCTCGAAAAAATTCAGACTCTCGCTGTCGAAGAGCTTCATCAACGGCCTGCAAGAATCTCTGCTATTTCAGTGTATCGCTCGCGCCGGCTCGAAGGCCATTCCGTAGTGATACGGGTGAGTCGCAAGAAAAGCCGACTCAGGGACTTATCGGAGTGAGCGCGTTCTCCGGAAACGGTTGAATCCGGAGAATCTCTACCCATTTTTACAGGCACGATCATAGGAATGATGACGCATCGTTCGGGGAATCATATGTTTAGTCAGAATACCCGCAGACCGCCGCAGAGGACCTCCAAGGATTCACGGAAACGCAGTCCCGACAACTTCAAAAGACGGAAGACCAAAAAGAGACCCAGGAAGCACACGCCATCCAATGGGAAACCGGTGCCAACCCTCGATCCTTCCAAAATGCCCGAAGGTGATCTGATCCCTCTCGAGGGTGTTTTCGACAAACAATCCGAGGGACATGGCTTTCTGCGGCGTCTGGAAAATTCCTACGCGCCAGCCGAAAACGACCCGTTCGTTCCCAACTTCGTTGTACAGCGATGCGATCTACGGCCGGGGGTGCTCGTGAAGGGCCGCGGCGCGCCGGAGGGGAACGGAAACTCGGACGCTCGAATGATACTCTGGGAGGTCGAGACCATCGATGGTTTCACCCCGGACGAGGCCAAGTTTTTTCCGCTTTTCAGCACCCTGACCTCGATCGATCCCCTGGAACGATTCGTTTTCGAGGGGGATGGCAAGGATCTTTCCCTGAGGGTTCTCGATTTCTTGACCCCCATCGGTCGGGGTCAGCGAGGATTGATCGTCTCTCCTCCGCGGGCCGGCAAAACGATACTCCTGCAAAAGGTCGCCAGCCGGGTGGTCTCCGATTATCCGGATGTGCATGTCATGGTGTTGTTGATCGATGAGAGGCCCGAAGAAGCCACCCATTTCAAACGCTCCGTCGATGCGGAGGTGATCTATTCGACATCCGATGAACCGCCCACCAAGCACATCAAAGTGGCTCAGATCGTTATCGAGAGAGCCAAGAGGCTTGTTGAAGCGGGGAAGGACGTCTTTCTGCTGATGGATTCGCTCACCCGTCTGGGCCGCGCCTACAACATGGTCATCAAAAACAGCGGCAGAACCCTCTCCGGAGGAGTCGACTCGAGAACGCTGGAAAAACCGAAAGCTTTCTTCGGAGCGGCGAGAAACACCGAGGAGCGGGGCAGTCTGACGATTTTGGCCACGGCGTTGGTCGATACCGGCAGCCGAATGGATCAGGTGATCTTCGAAGAGTTCAAGGGCACCGGCAACATGGAGCTCGTCCTCTCGCGCAAGCTCGCTGATCGCAGGGTCTACCCCGCCATCGACATCAATCTTTCAGGAACCCGAAAGGAAGAGCTGCTCGTCGATGAGGAATCTCTGAAGCAGGTCTGGCTGCTCAGGCGTGTGCTGAATCAGATGGAATCGCTCGACGGTATGCGGGTTCTGCTCGACCGTATCTCCAAGACCCAGAACAACGACGAGTTTCTGAAGCGATTTCAGTTTCAATAGGATCGAGAATCGCGCCTCAGCGGATGTGAACGTATCGGCCGTAGTTCTGTTCAGCCAGCTTTTCCATGAATGGGGAATGTTCCGAGCCGAGGTAGACCGTATGAATACGAATTCTCTTGCCGCGGTTCGCGTTGTGGATGATGCGTACAATCTCGTCTGGATTGATCACCAGACCCGTCGAAGGAACTCCATCGGAGAGCAGCAGGATCGTATCGCAGTCGACTTTCTTGCCGAACTGGTCTAGGGTTCCGAGATTCTGCAGCAACAGGGCCTGATTGAGGGTATCGAAGAGATTCGTACCGCCCTGTGCTTCGGCCTTCCGAAAGAATAGCTTCGCCGCCGCGATGTTGAGCTCTGTGGCGTTCTCGAAGTTATCGGCGAAAGCCTCGACCTCATCGTTGAACAAATAGATGTTGAACGCGACCTTGGGATCCAGCTCGGAGAGGGTCTGCTCCAGCTCGATGCGTGCCCTTGCAAGTTTGGACTCCTTCGAAGGCGCGGAACGGTTTCGAGGCAGGGGAGCCTTCATGCTTCCCGAGATGTCGAGGATGAAGAGGACCCGGTCGGAGTTGATCGGGATCGAGAAGAAGTGAGCCGAGCCGCTTTGATAGCCGATTCTCATCGGCCTCTCAGGAGGTAGGATAAACGTTTTCTGATTATCCTCCCACCACGTCTTCCACTCCTTCGAATCGGAACCGGGGCGTGTGACACCTGTGAGCGATTGCAGCACTTCCACGACGCGATGATAGGTTCGAGCCCGGTAGTGGTCGTCCTGGCCGGCGATTTTGACCAGAAAATCGATCAAGATCGGAATGGAGCGGCGCGAGCGGAACTGTTCCAGGAACGCAAGCACCGCGTCGGAGACCGACCAGGATGGATCCTCGAGGAGTGGAACGATGTTATTCAGACAACGGTCGAAAAAGGATGGATGGCTGTTCTGGTCGTTTTGCAGGATCCCTCCCAAGGCTTCGACCGCCGCCACCCGAACCTCGGCGGATCGGTCCTGCAGCCTCTCCAGAACCTGGTCCGATTCACTGATCGATCCTATCCGAGAGAGACCCAGCAGGGCCGCGACGCGAACGTTGTGATCGCGATCGGAGAGCGATGGCAGCAGCAGCTCGGCGTTGTCCGAGGATTGAGAGAAGAGTCTGGCCCCCAGCGAACGACGATACGCCGAATCCGAGAGCGAGCGCGAGTCCAGGAGGTTGGTCTTCATCCACTGCCGCGCCTTGGGATCTGTGATCTTCGCCAGAGTCTCGGCTGCATGCGTTCGTAGGATCCAGGGTTGTTTCTCGTAGTACTTCCGAACCTCGATGTCACCGCGGCGGTCGAAACGGAATGTGGCGGCGTCGACGAGCAGCTTGGCGGCCGTCTCGTCGTTACGCCGTGCCAGTGCGTTCAGCAGGTCGTCCATGCGCCGAATGGCGTCGGTCTTGAAATAGCGCAGACCGCTGCTTCCTCCGGCGGCCACCGGAACCTCGCTCCGCTGATAGAGATCGATCTCTCCCTTTTTGTAGCCTCTAAACCAGGATCTGAACTCCTTGACAGCGTCGAAAGCCGAAGCCGCGAAAGGCAAACCCACGAGAAAGGCCAATACGATCGGAAAGGGTATCAGGGCGCCGATCAATCTGAATCTCTTCCGAGGGGTTCGTGAGAGGTCGCAAGCCTTCATCTGACCAGGGCTCCAGCAATCCAGCAATGTTAATGATGTCGATCATCCGATCTGTTATCCCGCGGCACCCCCGGGAGAGGATGTGTCGTCCGCGTCAACCCTTTATCGGCCTGGCATCGTTTATAATGAACCACTCCAGATATGTCAAAACGTAGACGGGAAGTGGAACCTTTGGCGTGGGCTCATCCCCCAGCCGAAATCCCCTTCTACCTCAACACCTTTTTCCCCAAACCCCTCCTGGCGACGATCACGGCCTGAGTCTGCTGCTCACAGCTCTGCAGCAGCTTACACGAGATTAAGGACACTGCAGCCGCAACAGCCGCGAAGGGTGCTGCCGCAGCTAATGGGTGCGGCAAGAGCCACGAACGATCGGTTCCGAGGCACGGCCAAGTCGGCGCTGCGGGCTGTTTCGGCACGCTGCCGCTGCTAACACGAAACGGGACACTGCAGCCGCAACAGCCGCGAAGGGTGCTGCCGCAGCTAATGGGTGCGGCAATGCAGTGTCCCATGCTGAGGGAGGGGCTGGGGGAGGAGGCCTTGTTTTGTCTGAATCCCGAACGGGCCTGTAGTTCGAGAATTAAAGAAGTCGACGACCCATTCCTGCCGATAGTCTACTCACGAGAACGGAACGCCGTTTTCCAACCCCCGATCCACGAGGAGAGAATGCATGCGGATCACCATCACCAGCATGATCGGGATGATGATTCTGATCCTGGTCGCCGGCATCGTCGCCGTCAGAGTCCTGTCCCCCGACGGCAACGTATCGGGATGTTTTCAACCCGATGTTTTCGTTGTCCTGTTCGAGACCGGCGCTGAGGAGGGCGGGTTGGGCGAACCTTTTTTCGATTCCCTGCCCCTCTCCACCGAGCACGATGGGGCACGATGGTACCTCCGCCCGGCGTCCTCAATCCCGACCTCGTACATCGTTTCGGTGGCGTCTTTGCTGACCGGTCTCAACCCACAGGAACATATGGTCAGCTCCGCTCGGGATGTGTTGAGTCCTGCTCTGTGCACCCTGGCCGAGTCGTTCGCCCGCTCGGGCTATCAGACTCATGCGCTCATTGCGCCACAATCCCCGCTCGAATCGTGTGCTCTCCTCGGTGGATTCATGAGAGTCGTTGCGCACCGAGGTCGCGACTCGGCGCCGGCCATTCTCGGCTACCTGGCGGCCCATCGGCGCGCGAAATCACCCTTCTTCGGGTTCGTCGAGATCTCTGAGAGCGAGGCCGGCTCTTCAGAAGATCTGCACCGGATCGTCCGCGATCTGGTTCAACCCCTCAGGGAACAGAGATTCTTTCGTTCCGGCCTGTTGATCCTGTGCTTCGGTGGCGGGTCTCCGACCGGCCCGGCGGGGACCGGACGGCCGTTGCTCGTTCTGGGAGGGGCGCCGTGCCAAAGGATCGACGGGAGCCTCGCCGAACTGCAAGTCGGCTCCTTCGCCGACCTCTACGATCTGCTCTGGATGCTGACACACTCGTAATCGCAATTTTTCGCAACGCTTGCGGCTCACCAGTTGATCACCATGCCGCCGCTGCCGAGGTTGACTCGAGGGGCACTGCCTCGGCAGCCGCCTCGGTAAAGTCCCTTGCCGAGCGATGGGCCGTATGACTACGCATTGTCCCTGAATCCCGCGATTTTTCCTGCTCTGCACAACTATCTATGTCGATAGATCTTTAGGCTCGATATCTCCATGAAAAGGTTTTTGAGGAGTCGTTCGAATGGAGTGGGAGAAGCGTTCGGCTTTCGTTTTCATACGTTGCCTTCCAGGAAAAACTGACCGGGTTTTCAACCTGATCCGGGAGTGGAACAAAACGATCGGTGTCTTCACGACGGCAGGTCAGTGGAGCCTGATGGCCTGGATCGACGCCGAAGATATCGAAGAATCCTACGAGTGGATCGCCAAAATGCGCTGCTGGCCCGAGGTGCAGCGCACCAGCACCCATCAAACTTTCCATGGCTATCGCAGGGAAGATCTCTTCTGGGACAAACCGGCATACTCGTGGATCAAAATACGATCCAATGACGTGCATCATACCTTTGAAGAGCTCAAGAATATCGACTGGATAGCCTCGGTCTCCAGCGTCCCCGGTGACTGGGACTGTGTGGCTATGATCTACGGGGAGACGTACGAGGAGATCTTCACCTACATCTGGGATTTCGTCAACACCGGTTACGAGATCGAGTACTTCGCTCCTTTGAAAGCCTTCTGGAACAGAGACTACCTGGTGAAGTGGACCGAGACCACGGCCTAGACGGGGAGATCCCCGTTGTATTGAGCACACATTCCTATCTCAGTCATCACGGCCATCCGTAGCCCGACCGTGAGGGAGGGCGAGAATAGCGTAACTATGACATTGGCCTCGCGATCGTCATCACCGATCCGTAGCCCGACCGGTTTAGGGAGGGCGGCTCGGCGCGATGTTGAGTCGATCCGCCGGCCGATTGCTCGCAACCACCTGCTCGATGGGAGGGTGGAGCAACCCCATAGTAGTAACGAGTGCTAGGTCATTTCCAAACCCCTCTTTGCAAAGATCCCCGCCTGAGTCTGCTGCTCTCCACGCTGCCGTTGCTCACAGATCACAGGTGCGGCAAGGCAGTGTTCCACGCTAAGGAAAGGGCCGGGGGAGTTGGTCTTTTTTTTTCTGAACCCCGAACCCTGAACGCTCGCGACATGGAATTCGTAGAATCGATGATTCCGCTTGCCCAGATGTGAAAAGCATCCCACATTTCAACGGATCGTTTCTACGCCTCGCTGACGAGCTCCTCTACGTAAGCCGCCAGGCAGTCGGGCAGTCCCGTGAGCGAGTAACCCCCTTCCAGCGATGATAGAACCCGTCCTCCGCAGAATCTGTCCGCTTGAGTTTGGATCACCCGTCCCAGAGCGCCGAAATGCTGCGGTTGGAGTCCGAGGCCGCCTACCGGATCATCGGCGTAGGCGTCGAATCCGGCGGAAACCAGAATGATCTGGGGGCTATGCCTTTGCGATGCCGCCTCCAGAGCCTCCTCGAACTTCGCCACCGTACTCTCCGGCGGTTCGTCGGCAGCGATCGGCAGATTGAGGGTGGCCCCCGTTCCGGGCCCCTCGCCGGTCTCCGCGATCCACCCGGTGCCTGGATAGAAGGGGAAGCGGTGCATGGACAGGAAGAAGACCGATCCGTCGCGATAGAAGCTCTCCTGCGTGCCATTGCCGTGATGAACGTCGAAATCGACGATCAGAACACGTTCCAGACCGTGACGGCGCCTCAGATAGGTGGCGGCTACGGCGATGTTGTTGATCACGCAAAAACCCATGCCCGTCGCCGGCCGGGCGTGGTGGCCAGGAGGACGAACGAGACCGAAAGCCGAGCGAGTTTCACCTGCCATGAGGGCGTCGGCGCCGTCGAGAAGCGCCCCTGCGGCATGCAGGGCGGCTTCGAATGAAGCCGGCGACACCGGAGTGTCCGGATCGAGATAACCGCCTCCTCGGCCGCAGAGCCCCTCGACGGCGTCGAGGTAGCTCCGTTTGTGAACCGGCTCGATCTCGCTGAAGGAAGCTCGTCGCGCATCGATGAGGGGGGTGCGGCCGACATACTTCTCATCGAGTATGGAGAGGATATGGCGCAGCCGCTCGGGACGTTCGGGGTGCGATCCAGTATCATGTTCCAGGAAAAGAGGATGGAAATAAAAGGTCGTATTCATCGACTTCGATTCCTTATGCGATCTCACAAACTCTGTCACCCTTGAAGTAGCCGTCAAAGGGGCATAGAATCCATTGAAATGTCTCCGGATGGCGCCGGGCGGCCTGCCCTGCACCGTTTGCCGCTGCCAGGCGGGCCGCAGGCGGCCATCCGGTTATGAGTATTCTATTGAGGGACCTCTTATGAACCCGAGGAACGAGGAACGCCCGGTCGACTCCGGACGAGCACCGGCATCGAGCTCTCGGCTGTCGATCGGATTCCCCATTATCGCACTGGGCAGCCTGGTTTTACTGCTTGCTGTCTTTCTGGTGTTCGCCGAGAAGATCAAACCCTCGAGAAAGCCGATCAATGTGCTTCTCATCGTGGCCGACACCTTGCGGACCGATCATCTGGGATGTTACGGATTTTCTCAACCGCTGAGCCCCAACATCGATCTGCTGGCGGCGCAGGGGATGCGTTTGAGAGATTACAACACCGTTGTACCGTCGACCCTGGCCTCCTTTACGGCGCTCTTGACGTCGCATCATACCAAAGACCACGGCGCGTCGCGCAACGGATTCAACGCTCCCGACGATCTGCCCACTCTGGGCGAGGCTTTCGGCGACAACGGTTACGAGACGGCGGCATTCATCGCAAGCTACTGTCTACGCTCCGAATTCGGCATCTCACGGGGATTCGAACACTTCGACGAGCAGTTCACCCAGTCCACCATCCTCCACGACAACAAGCTGATCCGTCCGGCGACCGACGTGACCGATGCGTTCTTGAGGTGGCTCAACGGACGCGAGGACGAGAGGCCCTACTTCGCCATGGTTCACTATTTCGATCCCCATTTCCCCTACAGGCCGCCGAAAAATTTTGTCGACGAGATCCGTCGCGGCCAGCCGGGCTCGGCCAAGGCTTCGATGAAGGACATCAACAAGGCCGCCAGAGCTTTGAAGGAATCGGGCGGCCTGCCCGACGACTACGCGATGGAGCTTCACGCGCTCTACTGCGCCGAGATCCGCTACATGGACGACGAGATCGGCCGGATCGTAGGGCGCATCATCGATAGGTTGGAAGGCGAGCGCGAAACCCTGGTCGTGTTTACCGCGGACCACGGGGAGACCTTCTGGGAACACGACGAGTACTTCAGCCACGGCAAGTGTGTCTACGACACGGGCATCAGCCTTCCGCTCATCTTCCATTGGCCTGGCTCGATCGAAGCCGGTACGGTGCGCACGGCGCCGCTGTCGAACATCGATCTGGCGCCGACCCTGCTGTCGCTGGCGTCGCTGGGATATCCGAAGGAGTTCAAGGGATTCGATTTTTCAGGCATGATCACCGGGGAGGGTGGCGCGCCGTCATCCGACAGGATGCGATTCGCAGAGGCCACCAAGCCGTACAAGGCCGAAGAAGGCGCCGAGAGACCGAACCTGAACAAATCCAAATCGGTGCGCCGCGGTCCCTGGAAATACATATTGACTCCCCATCTGGACAACCAGGGGGAGCTCTTCAACATCGAGGAGGACCCGCAGGAGCGCAAGAACCTGACCGGTGTGAGCGAGCTCGCCACGATCGCAGCGGCGCTGCGCCAGGAGCTCGAACGCTGGGCGCTGATCTACAGAGCCGGGAGTGATCAAAACTACACCATAGATCCGGAAGCCCAGAGAAGCCTCGAAGGACTGGGATACTGATCGTTGCCGGACCGGGGAGATATACTTTGAAACTCACGCTCAACACCTGGATCGTGATCGCCATCATCCTGGGAGTCTTCGTCGGGCTGCTCGCGCGCGACGTCTTTCAGGCCGAGGAAGAGGACCTGGGGGGCGCATCGGCCTTGCTTCGGCAGGTGATCGGCTTCCTCAAGGACGTTTTCCTCAACCTGCTCCGCATGGTCATCGTGCCCTTGATCTTTTTCTCCATCGTGAGCGGTGTGCTCTCCATCGGGGGAGGCGCGGGGCTGGGTCGCATCGGTTTCAAAACCGTGTGCTACTACGTGGGCACGTCCCTCCTGGCGATCGTGACGGGATTGACACTCGTCAATTTCATCCGACCGGGAGTGGGAGCGTCGTTCGAATTCGAGGAGGTGCCTGACGGATTCGAGGCGAGCACGGGGATCGCCGATTTTATGTTCGATTTTTTCCTGAACCTGATCCCCACCAACGTGGTCGAAGCCATGGTCGAGCCGAATGTGCTGCAGATCATCGTTTTCGCCCTGCTTTTTGGCTACTTCGTCACCTGCATCCCGGAACCCTATCGGGGAACCCTGAGCCGTGTCTGCGAAGGCGGGTTCCAGGTGATGATGAAGCTGGTGCGCTTCGTGATCCGTTTCGCGCCGGTGGGCATCTTCGCCTTGATCACGAAAGTCACCGCCGAGGTCGGTTTCAAAGCCTTCGAGAGCCTCGGACTCTATGCCCTCTGCGTGGTTGCGGCGCTCGCGATCCACGCCTGCATAACGCTGCCGTTGATCCTGATCTTCGTGGCACGGGTCAATCCTTTGCGCCACTTCAGCGCCATGACCAAAGCCCTGCTCACGGCGTTCTCCACGAGCTCGTCGTCGGCGACGCTTCCGATCACCATGGAGTGCATCGAAGAGCGGTCCAAGGTTTCGAACAGGGTCACCAGCTTCGTGCTGCCCCTGGGAGCCACGGTCAACATGGACGGCACGGCGCTCTACGAGTGCGTGGCGGCCGTGTTCATCGCCCAGGTCTACATGACCACCGGCATGGTGGAGCCGTTGACTTTCGGGCAGCAGTTTCTGGTGGTGGTCACCGCCCTGGCAGCCTCGATCGGAGCCGCCGGGGTACCGATGGCCGGCATGGTGATGATCTCCATCATTCTGACGGCGATCGGACTGCCTCTCGAGGGGGTGGCGATCATCCTGGCCGTAGATCGGCCGCTCGATATGTGCCGCACCATGGTGAATGTCTGGAGCGACTCGTGCGGCGCCGTAACGGTAGCGCGTCTCGAGGGGGAGAAAGGGATTCTGGAAAAGGGGGCGTAGCAGAAGCGAGCTTCGACCTGAAACCATTCTGACAGGCCAGCCTTGGATGTCGACATCGAAATCGAATCCAAGAACCACTAACGATCGGTTCAAAGTCACGGCCGAGTCGGTGCTGCAGGCTGTTTCGGCAAGCTGCCGCTGCTAACACGAACCAGGACACTGCCGCCGCAACAGCCGCGAAGCGCGCTGCCGCTGCTAACGGGTGCGGCAAGGCAGTGTCCCCTGCTGAGGGAGGGGCTGGGGGAGGAGGTCGTATCTTCCCTGAGCTCTAGACTCTAGTCACTCTTCATCAAACCGCCTTGGCTCGGAGATTTTAGTTCCCGGGGAATCTGGCGCTCGCGCCAAAGGACTATCTCCTCTTCTTACCGCTCACCCATCTGGCGGCCCACTGTCTCCAAGCTTCCTCGACGTCGGCGACGGAATTGAGCTCGATGGTTTTGCGTTTGAGGCGCGAGGCCATGCCGGAAGAGTAGGGCGAGCCGGTTCCGAAATTCTGCTGGAACAGCTTGTCGAGCCCGTTGATGAAAGCCGTCTGGTTGCCGGTCTTGTCGAGCTTACGGTAGTGCTTCTGCAGGTCTTTGAGAAAGTTCAGGAAGGCGACTTTGTTCGATTCGAGGAAGAAGTCGATGAGGCTCACCGATTTGGCGACGCTTTCGTTCTTCAAGTTGCGGTAGTGCGCGATTCTGAAGAGGTCCTGGATTTTGCTGGCCGTGGCTTCCTGAGCCACGCGATGGATCGACTCCTCGATGTCCCCGATCCATTGATATCCGAAGCCCACCTCGCTCCAGGCGTAGGAAAAGTCGAAATCCGTCGAGCTGACGCCGCGTACGCCTAAATTCTTGATGCATACGTAATGCGAGAATCCCTCAGCGAGCCAGGGCATGGTAATGCGGCCCTTGAAGGCCGGCGGGTTGCCGAGCCAGTTGTCCATCAATGCGTCGGCTAAATAGCTTACCAAGCGGTTGGTGTAATCCGCTGCCGGCGAGTTTTTGCGGATCTTGTCTAAATCGTCCGGGTTTTCCCGGTCGCGGCTTTCGAGCGCCGAAAAACCGACCCTCATGATCTCCTTGGTCGTGGGATGTGTCGTCGACATGCTCTGGCCGCCCAGGATGAGGGCCATTTTGATCGATTCGCCGTGCTTCATGTCGGAGAGGCCGGGGGCGAACTTGCTGGCGTTTTTCAGGGCGTCCTCGAGAGTGGTAGTGTGGGTCAGATAGTAGATCCGCACGATCTCGCCCTGGGGGATCGTATTCAGGTTCTTGACGTTCTCCGGATACATGTTTTCGCAGAAGTCCCTGTAGACCCGTTCACCGACGGTGAGGATTTTCTCCAGCGTCTTGGGCGGCAGGAAATCGGAAGCCACCGTCATGTGCTTCGACGCGACCAGCGACACTTCCTTGATATCCTTCAGGGCCTTCAGGGCCTCAACGAGGGAATCCTGATCACCGGTGCGCTCGAAGAACTCGTCGCTCTTCTCCTCCTCGACCAGGTCGGGATCGACCTTCCGAATCTCCTTCTCCACCTTTTTCTTGAAGCTCGGCACGAAGTGCGTGTCGCACCAGCTCAGGAGGCGCAGCAGCTTTTGGCGCCGCAGCATCTCGTTCTTTGTGGCTTTGGCGGTTTTGAGCTTCTTTTTGTAGGTGTTTTCCAGGTCCTTGTAGAATTTTCCCTGGATGACTACCTTGACCGAATCCTTGACAAAATCCTGATCGCTATAGATGACTTTTTTCTTGTACTTGATGTTCTTGATCGCGCCCCGGGTATTTTCTTCGGCAAAAATGCCTACCTTGAGGCATGTGGTGACCTTGCCCGTCTTGGTGTTCTTGGTTGAGATTTGCGAGAACATGTCTGCGATGTAGCAATTGCCGTCCTCTACGCTTGTGTACTTGATGATGGCTTTTTCCTGTTTCTTGTCGTCCTTGCCTTCCAGGCAGGGAACGGCGGCGAAAGCCGCGACCAGAATCAGTCGCAGCCAAATCGCGCTTCGCGGGATGGTTCTGTGATGGTCGAAGTTTATGTTACTTGCGAAGTTATATAACTTTTTCATTATCAGCCTCTTATACTTGTATTGCGGCTTCTGTGTCGCGCGCTGTCGCCGCAGCGGGCAGATCGATCAACCATGATTGTCATTATATACGAAGACAAGCGCGAATCCCAACGAAAGAATGATCGCGGCGACGCAGTGTCGCAGCTTCAACGAGCCTCGCGATCTGCAGGCGCGTCGAATCCGACGCTTGTCAGAGGATCTTATCGGATTCTCGGCCGCTGGATTTTACGATCGCCTGCCGTTTTTTCACGATCTCGTCGATCTACGGATCGATGCCGATCCAGCTACGCCGGAGCCGGGAAGGGATCGGATGGGGGTCGAGGTCGCCGCGCTGGAGGAAACGCTCCCGTTTTGCGATCATCCGCTTCAGAATGCCCCGGTTGACGCGCTCCAGGAGCTTCCGGCGGGTGGAGGAGTCTACGTGATTTTCCAAGCCTAGGTAATCTCCCAGGTAGGCCCTGAGAAAGCGGGCTTTGAGGAGCACATTCACGTCGCCAGGTAGATGGCCGAGCTGAACCAGATTCTTGACGATCCGACGGCTGCTCAGCCGCTGCTCGAAGGTGACCGTATCCAGATCGACGAGCAGAATCGTGCGGCGGTGTTCCGAATCCTGGATCAAAACGTTTTGTTCGCAGAGGTCATGGTGACAGACCCCGGCGCGATGGGCGCGGCTCAAAAAGACCGCCAGCTCCAGCGCCAGCGCGCGTAGAAACGCGAGGCGTGCGTCGGGAGCCAGGTCGACGCAGCTTTGCATCGCGTAGGCGTGCAGCTTCTGCGCATGCTCGATCAGAGTGGTCACGATGAACTCGCGCCCTGCGCCGCGCACCCACGCAATCGTTTCAGGAGTGGCGATGCCTCGCACCGCGAGTCCGTGGCCGGCGATCCAGGAGCGCTTGCCATAGCTTGCGAGCGGCAGGAGCCGGCGCAGCGGGCCGACCCTCCTGTACTCCTTGACGCAGAGCTTGGTCGCGTTGCCCCAGGCATCCTCGACCGTCATTGCAGTGATTTTGTTCTTGTTTGAAGGTGGGATCAGGCGCCCCGGCCCGTCGTGGGGCGTGCGGTCGTGGATTTCCAGAGCCCGGACGATGTGAGCCGGCTCGAAGGACCGCTTCAGGTTCATGGTCCATCCGCTGGTTCTGACCCTGGTAAACTTGGAGCTCCGCACCAGGCAGCGGCGCGTGCGGCTCTTCAGCCGGCGCCGGTCGAGGGACGCGAGTTTACTGACGATCTCGTGCTCGAGCCGGTCTGCGTCAGCGGCCAGCGAGGGGCGTCTGCGCAGGTAGAACTCGAGAAAGCGCCTCACCTGCCCCTCTTCGAGCGACCGCAGGGACTCGGCGATCCGCGCCAGGTTGAGGAGGATCCGTTTCCTCGCAAGGCGCCGGGGAAAGGTCACGGCATGCAGGTCGATGACGAAGAGCCGCGGCTCCTGACCCTTCGGCTGCTGGACCAGAACATTGCCCAGATGGTAATCGGCATGAAACACGGATGAGTCGTGGATCAGAGCGGTGAGCCGCGCCAACCGGTCGAAAAGATCATCCCGCGCCGTATCGCTCCATCGATTCTGCCTGATGAGCTCGCGGATGTGAGGCATGAACGGCCGGGATTCTTCGATCAAGGTGATGGCGAAGAATGAGTCTGTGAGAAAACCATAGCGCCGCGTCTCACCAAAGGCGATCGTCTGCGCGGTTGGAATGTGGAGCTCGTGAAAGCGCTGCATGGCGCTCCATTCCCGGGAGGAACGGCTCTGAAAGACAAAATACTTGATGGCGTTGACGATACCCGGTGAATGATATCGTTTGAGGATGAAGCGGAATCCCTGGCTATCGACCCGCCGGACAGTGCGGACGATGTTTTTTTTGATCACTTCAGAGGTGCGGGCCCGATCCGGGTGATCCAGGAAGTCCAGGACCACTCGAGCCCGATCCTTCAGGTCTGGGTGAACCGTGACCTTGAACGCGGCTTCGCGGCTTTCGAGGGTATCGTTGTTCGTTAGACTCAACTCTCTGACCTTGAATCGTTTAGAAACTCGAACACTATTCTGGAAGAGGATATACAACCGACCGATACTTGGCAATAGTTTGTCAATCTTCGTTTGAACGCTACTCTATTTCCAAGCGATGAAGATCGGAGATCCGCCGGCGAGCGACCGGGGCCGCTCGCGACCGCGCCGTGACCGGTTCGGAGTCATCGCCATGGTCTTTCTGTCTTTGGCTTTCTTCCTCTGTTTTTTTTGTGGTCAATCTGACCGACTCCTGTCGCGGCGTTTGCCCGTTACGAGGGAATACTATGAAAATCTGGAAGCTCCTCGTCGTAGCTGTGGTCCTTTTCCCGGCCCTTCGGCCTGCCACTGCTGTAGAAGCAGAGTTGATCGAGTTTGATAACGGATTTCAGATGGTTTTGATGGAAAACCACTTTGTTCCGATGGTGGCATCGGTCGTGGTCGTTCGAACGGGAGTTCGCAACGAGACCGCGAAGATCAACGGTGTTTCACACATGCTGGAGCACCTCCTGTTTAACGGCACAGCCAGGCGTACGCAGAAGGAGCTCTACGATGAGATCGATTTTCTGGGCGTCTACAACAACGCCTTTACCCGCACCGACTGTACCGTCTACATGATCTTGGCTCAGAAAGCGTGTTTCCGGCAATCTGTCGATATCCAGGCGGATATGCTGCTCCACTCCACGATTCCCGCCGACAAAATACCGAAGGAGAAGGGGATCGTCATCAACGAGCTCAAGAGTGATGATATGGGAATGCCGATGATGGGAGCCGACCCGGCACCCCATCTCCGAGCGCTCTTCGAGGGAAGCCCCTATGAGATGGAAGTGATCGGCAGCCAGGATTCGATCGAGGCGATCACGAGGGAGCAAATCGTCGACTACTACCGCAAGTGGTACCAGCCTTCCAACATGACGGCGCTGGTCATGGGGGACTTCGAGCGTGAAAGCGTCATCGCCCTCTACCGCAAGCATTTCGGGATTCAGGCGCCCAGAGTGACAGCGAAGCCGATCGGCGAGGCTTTCCGCAAGCCGGTTGTGATCGTGCATCCCGGTAAGGACGAGCAATGTTCGATCTGGGTGAGCGTTCCGACTCACCACCCCCGCGATCCACTGTTTCTGGCCACCCAGGTGGGAGTCAGCGTGCTCGAAAGCGCGTCGTCAACCGTTATCGACAACGCTCTCGAAGCCTACGGGATCACTGAATCATCAGTGGATTTGGATTTCAACACCGACTACTCCTGGTTGACGATCAAGGTCGAGGTGGACCCCGCCGCCGATCATCAGCGGGTCGTCGACGTACTGATCGAGCGTCTCAGGCGGCTCTCTCCAGCCGATTTTCCACAAATCGAGCTGGATCGCGTCGTGATGGTTGAAGAAGCCGAGGAAGTGTTCAACCTGGAAAGGTTGCACTATTACGGCATGCTCAAATCGCCTCTGCTGGCGGTGGCTCCGTTCGAACGCTTCAGCTCGCTCGTCGGTGACGGATATACCCGGCAGCTTCGTGCTTTGCGCCCCGCTGAGGTGGCAAAGGCTCTTTCCGATGCCTTCACCGACCCGATCGCCGTCACTTCGGTTTTCGCTCCGCCGAAGAGTCTACGGGAAGCTGCGGCGGAAAATCTGCCGGAGCAGGTCGTGCCAGGGAGCTGGGAGTCGATCGATCGTCCAGGGCGGAAAGTCGCCCGCTATCGCCTGGAAAACGGGCTGGTCGTGGTCGCCGAGGAGTGCGCAGGGTCGGACGTGTCCGCCACTCACATACTCTTCAAAGATCGTAGTTATTTGGAGCCCGAAGGTCGGACGGGCATCGCCGATTTTCTGCATCACATACTGCCGCAAGGCACGTAAAATCTTTCTATATAAGAGCTTGAGGGCGCTTTCGGTTGCATAGGTGCTCGGGTCAAATATCACGATCTGGGTTTCATCTCTCACGATGATTATTACACGACCCGGGCATTTTCTTACATCCGCCTGCAGACTTTCGAGCGTTATACCCGTGATGAAATGGAGCTGTTGGCCGAGGTGATTCAAAACCCCTCGATTACTCCTGAAAACGTGGAAAAAGCACGCAGAACGATGCGCCATCTGGCGGCTCAATCGGCCGCCAAGGTGCGTTCGAGGGCTGAACGAGAGTTCCTCGAGAAGCTTTTTCCCGGTACCTTCCTGTCAAACCCGGTGGTCGGGACTGTCGAGTCGATCGATTCCATCTCCCTCGAGGAGATCGTATCTTTTCATCGAAACTACTTCTGTCCTGGAAACATGATTGTAACCGTCGTCAGCGCTCTGCCTCTGACGAAGACTGCCCAGATTGTGAGCGAAACCCTCGGTTCTCTGCCACCTGGCCCCGAAATCGAGCGTCCTCCGGCTAGGTACGAACCGATGGCCAAGGGACCAATCGAAGTCGTCGTGGAGGGTCAGCGCAACTATGTGATCTGGGGATACCCCTTTCCTTACGATCCCCGCCGTGAATCCGGCCTGAGGGTTGCCAGTGATCTGTTCTCATCGGCGATTACATTCCAGTGGCGTGAGATCGAGGGGGGCGCCTACAACATGGGAGCGTCCTATTCACACTATGGTGACGTGGGCTGGTTCTGGACGAAAATCGGAACCACGCGGCAGCCCCAGGACGCTCTCGAGGCCGTACAGCGCTCGTTCGAGGAGTTCAAGGGCCGAAAAGTCACCGAAAACGACGTGATCCGATCGGTCAACGCCTTGACAGGATGGCGTTTGATGAAACTCATGACCCGTGAAGGAAGGGCCTACAGGCTGGCCATGAGGGAGTTGGCCGGTGATCCCATCGGTGATGTGGGTGAGGCTATCGATCCCCCGAACCGATCCGAGGTGAAGCTTCCCGATCCCTGGTTATGAACGATATCGTGTTATCCACAAAAGTCAGGGGCCGACCGGCCCCCTGACTTCGGTTGGCCGCTTCGGTTGGCCGCTTCGGTAGGCCGCGGCTGGCTCTATGGTTCGATCTCACCATGGCGATTTTCTCGAAGAGTGCACCGATTGGACCGCGGTTTCACGCCTCGATCTGGAACAGAATCGCACGATCTAGCTATTCAGCACGCTAGCCAAAGGAGACATCCAGGAAGATGGGGGAAAAAAAGATTTAATGAATATTTGAGCCTTTTGTCGATAAAATGTTGTTCATCCGCTTTTTTATCTGTATTTTGGTTTGTTCTGGTTCGCTCAAAGTGTTTAAATCAATAGGTAGATCACTTGCCTCTTGTTTTATTCTATTGGCGTTTTAAAATCGACGAGTATAGATTGGAGAATGATATGACTGAATGGATCACACTCCAAGAGGCTGCTGATATGATTGGGGTGCGTAAAGGGACCCTTTGCATGTGGCGCTTGAGAGACCGCTTTCCCTTCCGCTCTAAAGGGAAAGGACGGGGCCTGCTGGTGAGCAGAAACTCCGTCGAATCGTGGCTCGCTGCTGGCGGAAAAGCTGGTGTCAAAGCCGGTCGCCCCTCCAAGGCTGCCAAAGCAGCCAAGGCCGCAGTCGCTGCCGCTGTACCGACCAAGGTCAAAGCTCGTCGCGGCCGCAAGCCTGCGAAGAGCAGCCCCACGGGGAAGAAGCTGACCCTTCACACAGAGTTGGGTCTCGAAGATATCCAGCGGTTCATCACTTCGATCAAGGAAGGCAAGGGTGTCAAAGTCTGCCCTGAGAAGAAGGGCTATGTAATGACCCTAGAAGACTAAAAAAAAGAAAGATCCTCTCAAAAAGAGTTGCATTTGATTTAGCGCATCCTATAATGCGCCAAACTCTACGGGGGTGTAGCTCAGTTGGTTTAGAGCGCCAGCCTGTCACGCTGGAGGCCGAGGGTTCGAGTCCCTTCACCCTCGCCAGAACACTCAAACGCGCCGGAGATCCTTGCCGGCGCGTTTTTTTTTTCTGCCCCCTTGGGAACCAGAGATGGGTGGAGGCGGAATACGGGGCGCGTCTGTCCAGGTCGTTGTCTTCTAACTTGCTTTCATTGCGATTTTTATGTCACTCTGCCTTCGTTGAGGCCGCGTGCCGAGCGCCTCCCGGGGGGATCAGCGGATCAGTTCCGTGAAGGTCGGGTCCACGGCCTGCACCTGGGCTGCGGCGGTCAGGCGCGGCAGGGATTCGTGGAGAAAGTTGTCGTTATCCTCGTAAGGGAGCAGAATGTGAGAGGCCTCCACGCGGTCCTGCCGGGCGGTGACCCCTTTGACGAAGCTCTTGACATACAGGATGTGACATCCCACGAGGGAGAGGAAGGGCTCGGAGACCTCGCCCGCCTCGAGAGCGAAGGCTTTCTCAGGCAGGGGGTAGGGCAGTCCACAGCTCCTGCCGAAAAAACCAAGACGCCCCTGACTCTCCGCCGTCGACGGGGCGGAGTGGTTTGCCGAGAGTGAGGCGAAGTTGGAGCGGTCGGCGGCGATTTCGGCGCGGATCGAGGCGGCCCGATCGAGGAGGTCGGGAAGCCGGTCCCTGTAGGCGTTCTTCACGGCGGCGAAGGGGATGAGCGACTCCTTCAGCACCTTCGATTTGAGAGCTTCCCGGGTGATCTGACCCGGCTCGTTCGAGGCCACCACGTTTTCGTCGATGATATGACGATAGGTGAGCTGAAAGTAGAACTCGCGTTCGAACTCCCTCATCGTGACCGGCTCGCCGTCGACGTCGAGGATTTTGCGGCTCGGTGCGGCACTCTCACCGGGACAGCCCGCCAGAGGAAGTACGAGCGCGGCGATCGCGACGAGAAGAACGAAAGGTGAGAGATGGTCGAGATGGATTCTATTGTTTCGGTTGCACTCCATGATCAGCTCCTGCAGCTTCGATAAGGCGGTGAATTTGTTACGATTTCATGAACAGTGATCCAGGTCGCCGGCGGTCAACCCGACAGGGACGCAGGATGGATGATTTTATGCAATATTATACGTAGAGGCGCCCAGGGCATAACACCCTATAAAAGGTGCCATCACGATCGAGCTGGCGTTCAATTCTGATGTCGTTGAGCAAAAGGATACTCAAAAACGTCCTTATTTCCTTTTTAGGAAGGATTTATACGGCAATCATCACCTTCGTGGTCGTGGCCGTGCTCCTGCCGCGGACTCTATCGGAGGAGGGTTTCGGAATCTACGCATTCTACAGCACCATCTTCGGGGTGCTCAGCGTGATCGTCGATTTCGGCGCCAACGTGATCGCCGTGCGTGAGGGCTCTCGCGAGCCGGGACGGCTGGGCGCGATCCTCTACTCGCTGACCTTTCTGCGCCTCGTCATGAGCGTGATCTGTCTGGCGGTCTCGATCGCCATCACCCTGTTCTTCGAGCGGGAATGGGAAAGCCGCCTGCTCCTCATGGCCGCCTCGGTGCACATCCTCTTTCATGCGCTCGGTGGTTTTGGGGTGGTGTTTCATCTGCGCATGAAATTTTCCTTCGTCGTTTTCGCGACCGCGATCGGGCACACCTGCTTCTTTGCGGTCGCCCTGGTCCTCTTTCTCGTCGATCACAGCGTTCCCGAGCATTACCTGCTCGCCTTCGGCGCCGGGCTGGCGGTCTCCAACGTGGTGTCGTTTCTTCTGGGGAAGCGCCTCGTCGAAGAACCGATCCGAGGCGCGAGCGGAGAGACGGCCCGGCTCTTCAAGGAAGCCTTTCCGCTCGGGATCTCGGCGGTGCTTGCGATCCTCTATTTCAACGTAGATACGCTCCTCCTGCGTCCCCTTCAGGGGGAGGAGGCGGTGGGGCTCTACAGCGTATCGTACCGGCTCCTGACCTTCGCCATTCTGTTCCCGGTCTTTTTCAACCAGGTTCTGCTACCGGTCTACTCGCGTCTGGCGACCACCGACGCCTTCGGATTCCGGCGCGTCTTGAGCCGCTGCGTGTTCTACATGGGCGCCGCGTCGGTGCCGACCGCCGTGGCTCTGGTCATTCTGGCAGAGCCGGTGCTCCGGTTGATCTATCCCCCTTCTTACGCGCGCTCGGCCGACTGCCTTCGAATCCTGGGGATCGCCGTGGCGGTCATCTTCTTGACCTATCCTCATGTCTCTGCTCTTATAACCAGAGGATTCCAGCGGACCTACACCTGGATCGCTGTGATCGGGCTTCTGTTGAACGTGGTGCTCAACCTGCTCTGGATCCCGCGCTACTCCATTGAGGGCGCGGCTTTTGCGACGGTGGTGACCGAAGGCTTCGTTCTGGTGGCTGTCGTCATCTGCGTCAAGACGCGGCTGGAGATCTGGATCGTCTCGCGTGACATGTTCCGAATTTTACCAGTTACCCTGGTTGTGGGGGCAGGCGCCTGGGCTCTTCAGAACGTTTCGATCCTGATCGTTCTGCCCGCGCTGGGCCTTCTCTTCGTTGGATCGCTCTATCTGTTCGGGCTATTGCCCTTCGACATCGGCGATGATCATAGGGATTGATTACAGGCCGGCACTGCTGTCACGCGCCGGAATCGGGAGATACACCCGCGAGATCACGACCGCTCTGGCCGATCATCTGGCGGATGGGGACGAACTGCGTCTTTTCGGCGCCTCCTTGGCCCGGCCCGATCGCCTCGCTCTCGAGGCGGGTTTTGCGCAGCGTGGACCGGCGGTGAGGCTGGTATCCCGGCGTTTTCCAGGTAGGCTCCTCCACTTCCTGGGGCGGCTCGGCCTCATGGGTGTGGAGACCCTTACTGGACCCCTCGACGTCTTTCTCTATACCGATCTCGTCTATCCACCGCTACGCCGAACAGCCTGCGTCGTTGTGATCCACGATCTCGCGTTTCTGCGCTCCTCCAGCTTTCACGAGTCTGGATTCGGCGCCAAGGTCTGGTGCCGGATGCAGCCCGTGCTTCGGCGGGCGCGGTCGATCATCGTGCCCTCGCCGGCCACGGCGGAGGATCTTCGCGGCTACGCTCCCTTCTGTGCCGAACGCGTCGAGGTCGTACCCCACGGGTGCGATCATCTCATGCGCATTCGGTCGCAGCTTACCCGCTCGCCGCCGGGGATCGTTCCCGATGGGCCTTACTTTCTGGCCGTAGGCACCTGGGAACCGCGCAAGAACTGGGAGCGCGTGCTGCATGCCTTCGAGGCGGCGATCCCGCTCCTGTCGACGAGACGGGCCGGGGAGGTCTCACGCGAACCCGAGCCCTTGCTCGTCTTCGCCGGTACCAAGGGTTGGCTCTGCTCATCTTTCCTGGACCAGGTCCACCTCTCGCCACTGCGGGCGAGGATTCGACTGATCGACGAGGTTGACGACGGCGAGCTGATCCGACTCTACGAGGGGGCGCTCGCCCTGGTCTACCCGTCTCTCTGGGAAGGATTCGGGCTGCCGGTGGCCGAGGCCCTGTCTTTGGGCTGTCCGGTAGTCACGTCCAAGGGATCCGCCATGTCGTGGCTGGCCACCGGCGCCGCCCAACTCGTGGATCCCGAGAGTGTGACCGAGATCGCCGAGGCCATGGCCGAGCTGGCTCACGACGACGGTCTGAGGGAGTCGCTCTCTCGGGCGGGCCGCGAACGTGCCGGACAAGCGAACTGGGCCCGGGCCGGCGCCGCCACGCTCCAGGTCCTCAAACGCCTGACGCCGGGATGTGACCATGCCGGGGAGAACGAATCCGGTGCAAATAGAGACGATATCGGACCCAATGGATCCACCTGTGATCGGAAAGAGTCGTGATGAAGCTCAGAAAGAGAACCGTACTCTCGCTGCTGTTGGCCCTCGTTTTGCTTGCCGTGATCAACGCGATCTTCTATTCCTGCCGCGCCCAGGAACTCCTTGACGAGGAGATCGAGACAACCGATCGCGATCCCGCAACGGGGATCGTCCGCGGTACCGAACCTCTCACCCTCGAAGGCGACAGCGACCGGGCCTGCCTCTGCATCCACGGATGGATCGGATCACGCATCGACTTCCACGATCTGGGGGCACGGCTCCAGGAGCAGGGCTGGAAGGTGCATTTCATGCTTCTTCCCGGTCACGGAACCACACCGCGCGATCTGGAGCGGGTGGAAGCCGATGATTACATCGCCGCCGTAACCGCCGAGTTCGAGAGGCTCGAGGAGCGCCATGCCGAGGTGGCGGTGATCGGTTTCTCCATGGGTGGGGCTCTGGCCACCATTCTGGCCGCCGATCATCCGGTGGACAAGCTGGTATTGATCGCCCCCTACTATGAGATCACCTATCGCTGGTACTACTTGCTGCCTGTCGAGACGTGGAACATCCTTTTGCGGCCGTTTGTGAGCTATCTGATCAAATCGAAAGCCTTCGTGCGGGTCAACAAACCCGAATCGAAGGATCGGATCTATACGTATCGGATCATTCCTATGCGCGCGGTGAGTGTCCTCGGCGAGGTGGCCCGGCGAGCTCATGCGCAGGAAGTGCTGGAGAGGATCACATGCCCCGTCTTGTGGCTGCACTCTCACGGCGACGAGGCGGCCGCGCCCGGCGCCGCCGAGGCGGTCTTCCGATCGATGCCGTCGAGCGTCAAGGACTCTCTCTGGTGTGATCGTTCGGATCATCACATTCTGTGGGATTACGACGGCGCGCAGGCCGCCGACAAGATCATCTCCTTCCTCGACGGCGAGTGACCGCGCGAGGTCGCCCCCCCAACTGGCTCCGCGGGGCGACGCGGCTGTTACCGGCTCCGGATCGCAGCGCAGCGCCACGTCTTTTCGGTCCCAGGCGTTCTGCCGCTCCGGGAATCTCCCTTTACCCGCTGCCGCGGCTATTATATGATCCCGTACTTTTGGCAGCCCACCCGGTTGGGTCGGCTCGATGACATCGCTTTCCGCAAGGGAGACCTGTTCATGCCGCGCAAGCTGTTAGTGACATCCGCTCTGCCCTACGCCAACGGTTCGATCCATCTGGGGCATCTGGTAGAGTACCTACAGACCGATATGTGGGTCCGATTCCAGAAGATGAGGGGGCATGAATGCGTCTACTGCTGCGCCGATGACGCTCACGGTACGCCGATGATGGTGGCCGCCAGGAAGAAAGGCGTTCCCGTGGAGGAGCTCATCGAGACCTGTCGGGAGGAGCATATCCGCGACTTCGAGAGCTTTGAAATCCAGTTCGATTCGTACCACACCACGCACAGCGACGAGAACCGGCAGCTCTCGGAAGAGATCTTCCGCCGCAACCTCGACGGCGGGCATATCACCTTCAAGGATGTGGAGCTCCATTTCTGCGAGGCGGACGCCATGTTTCTGCCCGACCGGCTGATCCGCGGCACCTGTCCCAAGTGCGGTGCCGAGGATCAGTACGGTGACCAGTGCGAGGTCTGCAACGCGCCCTATTCCCCGACCGAGCTGCAAGACGCGCGATGCTCCCTGTGCGGCGGATCGCCGGTGATCAAGCCCTCGCGCCACGCCTTCTTCAAGCTCTCAGACTTTCGCGAAGTCCTCGAGGAATGGATCGACAAGAGCATGAACCTGGAGATCGTTCACGAGCTGCGCTCCAAGTGGCTCGAACCGGGGCTGCGCGACTGGGATTTCACGCGTGACGCGCCCTATTTCGGTTTCGAGGTCCCCGGTCACGAGGGGCTCTACTTCTATGTTTGGTGGGATGCACCCATCGGGTACTACGCTTCCCTGAGCCGCTATCTGACGGAGCGCGGATCAAGCCTCGAGAGATGGCTCACCGACGACGTGGAGATCCATCACTTCATCGGCAAGGACATCGCCTACCACCATGGAATCTACTGGCCGGCGATGCTGGCCGGGGCCGGCTTCCGGCTGCCGCGGCTCAGGATCCACGGGTTTTTGACCGTAAACGGTTTCAAGATGTCGAAGAGCCGGGGCACCTTCATCAACGCCAGGACCTATCTGAACCATCTCGACCCCCAGTTTTTGCGCTACTACTACGCCTGCAAGCTGGGATCCGATTCGGTGGACATCGATCTGAACCTGAGCGACTTCACGACGCGCGTGAACGCCGATCTGGTGGGCAAGCTGGTCAACATTCCCTCCCGCTCGGCGCAGATGCTGCACAAGAAGCTGGACGGCGTGCTGGGGCCGATCACCGATCAGGGGCGCGCGGTTCTCGACCAGCTCACCGGCGCCGCCGAGCGGATCGCCCTGCTCTACGAAGGCTGCGAGTTCAGCCGGGTGACGCGCGAGATCTGCTCGCTAGCCGATGTGGTCAATCGCCATATCGACGAGCAGAAACCCTGGAGTCTGGTCAAAGAGGATCCCGAGGCGGCGCGCAGTGTGCTCTCGCTGGCTCTGAACGCCACGCGGATCCTCACCATCTATCTGAAACCGATCCTGCCGCGCTTCGCCGGGCAGATCGAGAACCTGCTCAACACCGGCGAACTCGGCTGGAACGACGTGGCCCGCGAGTTGCCCGCAGGACACGCGATCAACGCCTTCGAGCGCCTGGCGGATCGCGTCGAGCAGGCCAAGGTGGACGCCTTGGTCGAGGAGACCCGCTCGGCCTTCGAGCAGAATGCCGCGCCCTCACCCCTCGACGAGGATCCCCTCGCTCCAGAGTGCACCTTCGATGAATTCATGAAGGTCGACCTGCGGGTGGCCGAGGTGGTCGAGGCCAGCCTGGTGGATGGTGCCGATCGTCTGCTGAGCCTGACCGTGGATCTGGGCGGCAAGCAGCGACATGTTTTCGCAGGTATCCGCAGCGCCTACGCGCCGCAAGACCTCGAGGGCCGGCTGGTGGTGGTGGCCGCGAATCTCAAGCCGCGTAAGATGAAGTTCGGCCTCTCGGAGGGCATGGTTCTGGCCGCCGGGCCTGGAGGCCAGGAGATCTTCGTGGTATCGCCTGATAGCGGCGCCAAGCCGGGCATGCGGATTCATTGAGCGTGGACACTGCCGCCGCACAGCCGCGAAGGGCGTTGCTACTGCTAACGGGGGCGGCAAAAGCCACGAACGATCGGTTCCGAGTCACGGTCGGGTCGGCGTTGCGGGCTGCTCTCCACGCTGCCGCTGCTAACACGAGACGGAACACTGCCGCCGCACAGCCGCGAAGGGCGCTGCTGCTGCTCACACGTGCGGCAAGGCAGTGTCCCACGCTGAGCGATGGGCTGACTGAGTAAATCTTGTTTTCCCTGAATCCCGAACCCTGAATCCTTGTTCCTCAAACCACCTCAACACTTGGATTCGAGGCGCCAGGGAGACCGGCATTCGTGCCAGGTCGGTCACTCAGCCCCCGATGGTGACAGCAGAGAAACCGACCGCGGCGTGGCCCTCGTCCTCGAGGGCCATGCCGTAGTGGAGCAGCTCCGATTTTTCGTTTTCGAGCGTTTTGAGAACGGTATAGATCGAGGTGACGCTGCAGATGTGGTTGTGGTTCTCGATCCGCGCCACCTCGCGATAGAAGGCGTCGGCGCCCTCGCGAATCCCCGCCTCGAGAGCCTTCCGGTCCTCAGCCTCGATGCGCTGCAGAGCCTCGGTATCGAGCGCGTTCTGCGCGCCGAACTTGGGGCCCACGTGACACAGATCTGCTCCGGCTATGAGCAAGACCTTGCCTGGACATGCGGCGATGGCGGCCTCCAACGCCCCGACGAACGCTCCGACCTCGTCGATCTCGCTCGGCGAGGTGTGGTCACCCATGAGATGATCGAATGAGGTGCCGAGGATCGGCACGATCGACGGCCCGCTGTCGGTGCCGTAGAGGTGCTGCAGGAAGAGGACCTGGAACTCGATGGAATGCTCGGCGCGGTGCGCGAGCTCGCCGCGCCGCATGTCCGCGGGGTAGGCCGACGTGAGCCGCTCGCAAAACTCGTGATCGTAACGACTGGTGCCGAGAGGGGTCGCAAAGTCTTTTTTCGTCAGGATATACGTATTGCCGTCAGCATAGTGCCCAGTGCCGAAGATGACCGCCGTATGGGGCTTCTCGGTACCGACCAGGGCTGAGTAGGCCTGGCTATAAGCCTGGCGGCCGCGGTCGATATCGATATGGGGCGCGATGAGCCCTTTGGGCAGCAGTCTGGAGGCCGATCTTTCGACGCAATCCACCGGCTCGACCGGCGCCGATCCTGCGGAGCTGCCAACTGAGCCGACCGGCTGCCCTGGTTGCCTGCCGTCGGGCAGCGGCACGATGTCGTTGAGGAAGGCTTCCAGCTCGGGGAGCGTGCTGGGATAGGCCTGTCCGGAATGGGACGCCTCTCGGGTAGCGGTTTTCGCGTAAGCCTCCTCGATCTCGCGCAATCGCTGGTGGAAAGTCGGGCTGTCCAAGAAACCCCGTACCTCGAGCTCCTGGAGCAGGTTCGTGATCTTGTCGCTCATGATGAGCACACCGTTCCGCTTGGTGAACTCCACCTGCATGTCCAGAACGGTGTTTTCGCCGTTCATGAGCGACATGATGAAGAGCACCTCGGCGGGCACCAGGATCGGTTCGTGGGCCAGACCGAGCGGATCGCGAACAGCATAGAACTGTTCGTCCTCATGCTCCACCGGAACGATATCGAGTCCGGCCCGCAGACGTGGTTTGTCGTGTGGAGAGCTCATCATGTCACCAGAAAATACTCGGCATCTTGGATCTCGCTATATGCTATATAAGGCATTCTATGACCCGTTGGTCGTCCGGAGAACAAGCTTTTAAGGAAAAAGCGTAATGAAAGCTCCTTTCTCGTTCCTGCTGGCCCTCTCTTGTGTCGCCATAGTCTGCGCGTGTGCTAGCTCGGCTCTCGCGTCTCCCGCGCCTGCCGGTGATGAGGAGGGCGTCACCTTCGAAAACCGCTCGATGCTGCTCAAGGACTGCCTGATAAAAGCCAAAGAGACGTCGCGGCCGCTCATGATCGATTTCTATGCCGATTGGTGCGGATGGTGCAAAAAACTCGACGAGGAGACCTACTCCGATCCACTCTTGGCAACCTTCATGAAGAATTTCGTGAACATGAAGATCAATGCAGAGCTGGGCGAAGGTCCGGGCCTGGTCAAGGGTTACAAGATTAGCGGCTATCCTTATATCCTGTTCCTCGACAGCGACGGAGAGGTGATCGACTGGATCTCCGGATATCTCGATGCCGATGGTTTTCTGGCGCGCGTCGAGGATATCTATGCCGGCAAGAATACCTTTCGCGATTTCAAGAGGCGTTACGAGGCCGATTCGAGCGACCTCGACGCCGCGGTGGGTTATGCCGGCAAGCTCGATCAGCGCGGCGAGGAAACCCTATCCGGTTCGATTTACGAGGCTGCTCTCGTCATCGCTCGCAAGGAGAAAAAGCCCCAGGCCGGTACGTGTCTTGCCAGGCTGGCCGAGGCCGCTCTGCGCGACGGGGATTGGGAGCGGTGCAAGCAGCTCTACGAGGAGCAGATCGGGGACTATCCGCAAACAGATGGGATCATCAACGCCTACCTGATCCTGGTGCAGATCTATGCCGAGCTCGAGCGCGATCTGGACAAGGCCGTCGCACTCATGTCCGGGGCGGTCACCGCTTTCGCCGAGACCGAGTACGAGATGATGGTCCGGTTCCAACTAGTCGGTCTGCTGGAGCGCAAAGACGACTATGCAGGAGCGCTCGCCGAGATCGACAAGATCGACGAGGAACAGGTCCCGGAGGATGAGCTCTTTCCCACGAAGGTGCGTATCTGGGTCAAGATGGGTAATCGTGCCGAGGCTGAGCAGTTCTGCAAGCGCTGGCGCGAGTCCTGCGGCAAGGTTCCCGAGCAGATCAACAGTGTGGCCTGGACGTGCCACGAGAACCGAATCCTGCTCAAAGAGGCGCTCGCCTGGGCCAGGCAGGCCGTGGAGCTCTCGGAGGAGGAGCAGAACCATATCATCGACACCTACGCCTGGTTGCTCTACGACAACGGTGATCCGGAGGGGGCCGCCGAGTGGGAGGAGAAAGCGCTTTTTGCCGCAGAGACGGACGAAGAGAACGAAGCCTATGCGCAGGCGCTGAAGGTGTTCAGAAAGGCCATCAGGGAGAAAAAATAGGGAGATGGGGGCACTTTTTTCTGAAGATTTCCGACAAAAGCTCCCGGCGTTTGGGGCCGACCACCGTTAGAATCTCTCGGACAGAAAGCCGAAGGCGGAGAGTCGTGGAGAGCTGGAGAAGAGATTGACGCAGCTCTGCCTCGGGCGGTGAAAGGAGGATTTGATGGAATTCGGTTCGAAGAGGCACAGTTTTTCACAGCCCTCGTTGCTCGGCAACATCCCCTTTTTGGTCATCATCGTCGCAGGGATCGCGGCGTGCTTGACCCTCATGTATCCCGAGTCGGGCTTCGATCCCTCCGCCGAGCCACGATTGATCACGCCGCGCGGCGATCTCGCCGCCGACGAGCAGAGCACGATCGAGCTCTTCGAGAGGCTTTCATCCTCGGTGGTCTACATCCACACGACCGCCCTCGTCCAGAAGCGCAGCCCGTTCAGCATGAGCATCCAAGAAGAGCCCTTCGGGGAGGGCTCGGGTTTCGTATGGGACGATGAGGGTCACATCGTCACCAACGCCCATGTGATTCTGGACGCCAACAACATCTTCGTCAGGTTCTCCGATCAAAGCTCCTACCAGGCCAAACTGGTGGGGCGTGCGGCCGACAAGGATCTGGCGGTGCTTTACATCGATGCCCCCAAGAGCAAGCTTAACCCGATCGCGATCGGAGAGTCTTCGATCCTGAAGGTGGGACAGAAGGTCTTCGCCATCGGCAATCCCTTCGGCTTCGACCAGTCGCTCTCGACGGGAGTCGTCAGCGCCCTGGGGCGTCAGATCGAATCGATCAAAGGCACGCCGATCTACGACGTGATCCAGACCGATGCGGCCATCAATCCTGGAAACTCGGGTGGTCCTCTACTGGACAGTGCCGGCCGCCTGATCGGTGTCAACACGGCGATCAAGAGCACTTCAGGATCCAGCGCGGGCGTCGGGTTCGCCGTACCGGTCGACACTGTCAACACAGTGGTTCCCGTGCTGATCCGGCGTGGCTCGATCGGCCGGCCGGGTCTGGGTGTGATGATCGCACCCGTTCCCTTGGCGCGAAGGATCGGTGTCACACGGGGCGGGCTCATCGACTCCGTGGTGCAGGGCAGTGCCGCTGAACGAGCCGGTTTGAGAGGCACACGGGTCGACGCGACCCGCCGGACGATCGATAAGCTCGGCGACATCATTTTGGCGATCAACGGAGTGGAGATCCGAGACTCTCGTGAGATCCCCAACGAGCTCGCCCGATACAATGTGGGTGACGATGTGGTGTTGACGGTCCTGCGCGACGACGATCTCATCGAGGTGGACGTGCGGTTGCAGTCTCTCGAATAACGGCTCACTCCATCCTGGGGGAAACGACTCAGGGCTCTTTCAACGTGACGCAGGGTGATCGTTATCTTCGGGCGGGGAGGAACCGCGTACGACGCGGCCTGGAAGAAAAACAGAATACACTGGATTCATGGATCACCCTATCAACCGTTCGGCCTTCGATCCCGAGGGCCTCAAGCACTGCACACCTGAGCTGTTCCTCGTCGCCAAGGACGCATGCGACGAGGAAGAGCTGCGCGTGCGGTTGACCGCGCTGGCGCAGAGGCTGGAGTACGAGACTTTTTTCGACTACAGCGATCTGCGCGAGGGATCCATCATCCGCGTTCGCGATTGTGCCCAGGCTCTACGCAGCATCGTTACCAAGCGCTCCGAAGACCTCGCCCAGTTCAGCATGGTCCGAGCTATCCGCGACATCGCCTGCGATCTTCCCCGTCCCGATCTCACGCCGGCCTTCTATGCCGACCTGCTCCATCTGCTGCTCGGGCTCCAGGGGAAGGGCCCCGGGAAATCGCCGGTCGACTCTCTGCTCGAAACCAGCAGCCTCCGTGGACGTAGCGCCGCCATCGAACGCTCGCGCCAGCTCGATGAGCTCTGGAACCGGATCGAAGGGCGCCTGCACCAGTACTCGGGCGGCCTCGAGCCGGCCGTCGTCGCCAAGCGGAAGGAGCGGCGCGATAAAATCCTCGCCGTTCTTCGAGGTTGCGAGAACGACTGGACCAACTGGCGCTGGCATGTGCGCAACGTGGTGCGCGATGCAGAAACGCTTTCCAGACTCGTGACGCTCACCGATGCCGAGGCCCGCGCCGTCGAGGCCGCCTGTCGCAACAGGATCCCTTTCGGAATCACCCCGTACTATCTCTCCCTGATGGACGAGGAGCCCAGTGAGCACGACCGGTCGATCCGCGCCCAGGTGATCCCTCCCGAGGACTACGTCCGCCAGCTCTCGAGCGGGCTGCGCGGCGATTCGGAACAACTCGACTTTATGCTCGAAGAGGACACCTCTCCCGTCGATCTGATTACGCGACGATATCCTGCGATCGCGGTTTTCAAACCGTACAACACTTGCCCGCAGATCTGCGTCTATTGCCAGCGCAACTGGGAGATCGACGAGGTCCTGGATCCCAGGGCGATGGCCCGCCCCGAGCAGATCGACGCGGCGCTCGGCTGGCTGCGAGACCATCCCTCGATCCACGAGGTTCTCATGACCGGCGGGGATCCACTCACCATGGGCGATGGCCGCATCAACAGGATCCTCGAAGCGATCGCGGCTGTCCCTAATGTCGAGCGCATCCGCATCGGCACGCGCGCGCTGGTCACCATGCCGGTGCGCGTGACCGAAAATCTCTGCAGCATATTCGGCCGATTCCGCCGGCCGGGCCGACGCGAGATCGTGGTGGTGACCCATGTGCAGCACCCCTACGAGGTCACCCCCGAAATGATCAAAGCCGTGGAAATGATCCGCAGCCAGGGCATCCCGATTTACAACCAGCTAGTCTATACCTTCTGGATTTCTCGTCGCTTCGAGGCCACGGCCCTGCGGCGCATGCTGCGCACCTCCGGGATTTCGCCTTATTATACCTTCAATACGAAGGGCAAGGAGGAGACCCGGGCCTATCGCGTGCCGATCGCGCGGTTGCTCCAGGAGCAGAAGGAAGAGGCGCGCCTCCTGCCGGGTATGGCGCGCACCGACGAGGCGGTCTACAACGTCCCGGGGCTCGGTAAAAACTATCTGCGCGCACGGCAGCACCGCCAGATTCTCTCGATCCTGCCCGATGGCGCCAGGGTCTACGAGTTCCATCCCTGGGAGAAGAACATTTCCGGTACCGGACCGATGAACACCTATATTTGCGCCGACGTCCCGATCCTGGAGTACCTCGACCGGCTGGCCGTGCTCGGGGAGGACGTCGCGGAGTACGACACGATCTGGTACTACTTCTGATGATTCAGCAACCGGCCTGGCGCGAAGGCTGGTTTTACCCAGCGGCTAACACGGTCGGTTTTCTAAAAACCGACCAAACCACAAAGAGCACGAAGTGAGAGGATGCCAAGCTTGCTAGGTAGAAGCCGCCTTCCTGGCGCGAGCGCCAGATTTCCCAAGGGACTGACATTCGGTTCAAAAATTTCTCTCGCCAAGATCGCCAAGGCCGCCACGAAATTTTTGGGGTGTGGAGGCTTTTTTCCAGACAGGAGAATCGCAGCACCAACGACCCCTTTATCTATTATCTATCTCTTTATTGTCTTTGCGCTCTTTACGGCTTTGCGAGAGTTCTTTTCTTTCAGTGTCGAGAGCCGTTTGTTAGGTAGAAGATGGTTATGGAGGGGTGCGATCGGTGATCGAGGAGCGGCGACAGGCGAGCGGCGAGCATGCGGCGGATTCCGCCGGGAATTTAGCGAGAGAAACGAATGTCGCTGAAACTCGAACCGGACCGGGTTCCGTGAAACCCTGGATGATCGTGCTGGTCGTGGCTGCTCTCGTGTTGCTGCGGCTGCTCTTCATGGCGCAATACGTCGCGCAGAATCCGCTCGCCCAGGTTCCGCTCGTTGACGCAAAGGTCCATCACGAAACGGCCTGCAGCATCGCAGCAGGGCGGCTCGTACTCGACCAACCCTTCATTCATCCTCCCCTCTATCCCTACCTCCTGGCTCTGATCTACACGGTAGTCGGCGTCTCTCCGCTCGGCGCGATCGGTGTTCAGCTCACGCTCGGTCTTCTCGGGCTCTGGCTGCTCTTCCGGCTGGCCCGGCGTTATGCCGGGAGGGAAGCCGCGCTCGTGGCTTTGCTGCTGGCCGGCCTCTACGGCCCCCTGGCCTTCTTCGAGCTCAAGCTGCTTCCTGCGTCCTTGGGTGTGTTGCTGGCGCTGCTCCTGCTGAACGGAGTGGCCAACTGGCTGGTGTCGAGGCGCTGGGGCTGGTCTCTTTTTTGCGGAGTCGTGGCCGGGCTGCTCGTGCTCGACCGGCCCAACTGGCTCTTTCTGCCCGGCCTGCTGATTTTATGGCTGTTGTTCTCGCCGCAACTGCGGAGGTCGGCCGGGCGGAAACACGGGCGCCGCGCCGCGTTTCTGATGGCTCTCGCCATGGTTCTCACCGTGGCTCCGGCATGGCTGCACAACCGAGCCGCCGGCGACGGCAGCGTGTTGCTCTGCCGTGGAGGCGGGCTCAATTTCTACCTCGGCAATCGGCAGGGAGCGGAGGTCTCCTTTACCGAAGCAGAGGGTGGCATGCTCTTCGGTGGGGTGTCGTTCGTCGATCCCGCGGCACTGGCCGCGAACGCCGCCATCATGTTCGAGCGCGAGAATAAACGGCCGCCCCGTAACGGCAGGGAGGTGGAGACCTTCTGGATCGGCAAGACCCTCGGCGAGATGGCTGGCGATCCGTGGGCGTGGATTGGGCTGCAGTTTCGCAAGCTCGAGGGATCGGTCTCGAGCTTCGAATATGGCGTGAACACGAGTTATGCCGCCGAGAAGGGCTTGACACCGGTCCTCGCGCTCTTCATCGTCCCGTTTTGGGTTCTCGCCGCGCTGGGCGGCGCCGGTCTCTGTTTGGGCTGGTTACGGCGGTGCCGCCGGGATGGGACGGTGTGCGACACCAACCATGCCGGGAAGGGCGCGCTCGGAGTGAGCCGCGGCGCAACCGAAGAGCAATGCGACCAGGAGCGTGTCTCTGCTGCGCTAGCGATGGTCTTCGCGCTGGTGCTGCTCAGCCTGGCCGCGGCCACAGCCTTTTTCTTCTGTTACTCACGGTTCCGCCTTCCCGTGGTTCCGGTTCTGGCAATCTTCGGGGGTGACGCCGTGGCCACCACCGTGGCCACGCTGGCCGCCCGGATGCGTATCGGTGGAGGGATGCGACGCCGGTCGATCCGATCCAACGCGCTCTCGATCGTGCTGCCCGTCGTCGTGGCCCTGATCGCGGCGTGGATCGCTTCACGGCCCCCGGAAAACACGGCGCGGCGCCAGGTTGCCGGAGGCCACGCGCTGGTGGGCGCCGCATATTTCCGGCTCGAGCGGCTGGAAGAGGCCGCGGCGGCCTACACGCGGTCGGTGGACGTGGATCCCAGCTCGGTGAAGGCCCGCCAGACTCATGCCAACCTGTGCGTCCAGGCCGGACGCTGGCGGGAGGCCGCGCGGCTTCACGAGGAGGCGATCGGCATCGCTCCCAACGATCCGCAGGTGTTGCGAGCTGCGGCTTTCTTTTTCAAATCCGCACCGGCGCAGATCAGGGATTTGGATCGAGCCGAGTCGCTGGCACGCAGGGCCGCAGAGCTATTGGAGGCCGGCCAACATCCCGGCACGAGCACGATCAACAGATAGCGAACTCCCTCCTCGCCTTCGAAGGCGCGCATCTCGCCCCCGCGGCAAGGTAACTTTGGTCGATATTCATAGGCGATCTCAATAACGGTAGTGGTAGCTAATGGCCGATTCCTCGGCTATAAAGGGGGAGTACCGAGATTTTCCACCTTCCTCATTCGTCGATGGGAAGTGCTTAGATCTTTCAGACATACCGTTTAAGTATGTTTATCATTTACCTGATTTGCACCTTCCATTAAATTGGTTTTGATTGATAAAAAATATAGTGTCCTTTTCGTCGAGTGAGGCGGAAATATCAACCGTGCCTGCGTTTTCAAATCTTCGAGGGGAGGCGTTGATGTTCCCCACCGGATTTCGAATGCTAAAGATACTAGCGGAACGCCGGGAATCAAGATTCTCTCGGTCGAACGCGCGATGCCTAAACGGACCGAACTGTTCGAGGATATGATACGGTTGAGACAATCCGGGGAAATCGCTGTCCCCTCTGAGAAAGGCTAACCAACGATGACCTTTATAGAGCTTCCGCTGAACCACCGAGTCCTACCGTTCCTTCTGCTCATTACACTCTCCTGCATCGTCATGGGCTGCGGCGGCGGTGGTGGTGGTGGCGGCAGTGGCGGCGGTGGTGGCGGCCAGCAGGGCGGGACAGGAGGCCAGGGAGGGATCCTGCTCACCGAGATTTCCTTTCCGACCTCCACCAACCTGACGGGAGCCACCTCCGATCCACCGACCGATGCACCTCTGGGACAGCAGATCATCTTCACCTTCTCGGATGTACCCGATTGCCCCGACCGGATCGTCATCGACGATCCCAAAGTTTTTGACGCTCTCAAGGTCTACGCCCTCGTGCCAAGCGGTTACAACGGCCCCGACGTGGTCGTCGATATGGACACCAGCACCATCCCGGCGCGGGGTATTTTCGAGAAGATCGGCAACCTGATCGTTTTCACGCCCTTCTTTCCCACCGAGCCGCTCAGCCTGATCTCGAACGCGAGCAAGGAAGCGGTGCCCGGTCTGCTGCCCGACATCGAGTACATCATCTACGTGACGACGAGCGTGAACAGCTCGATCAAGAACCTGGCCGGCACCGGCGGATCGGTGACCAACCCGCTCAAGTTCACGACCGGTTCGGCCGAACTGCCCAACCTCTTCTTCGCGAACCATCCGGCGGCGGCGCCCGAGGTGGTGTCCACCTATCCGCAGGACGGCGACGTGGATGTTCCGGTGAATCCTTACGACCAGAGTATTCCCGGTTTCCCGGCTCAGACCGATTTTTATGTCACCTTCGATGAGCCGCTTCACTACGGCTCGGACAATATCGTCGGCGAGGATCTCGACAACGACTCGATCGACGAGGAGAACCTTTTCTTCAGCTACACCGAGCCCACATTCTATGCGGCCCTCGATGGAGGCACGACCAACGATGCCGGTCTCTACCGGATCGATCGCAGCACCGGTGCGGCGACTTTTCTAGGCGTGACCTTTCTCACCTCGCCCTCGATTCCGATCGGCCTGAACAGCATTGTCCTCGACGGCCAGGGTACGATGCTGGGGACCAACGGGGCGGCCCTGGTCGAGGTAGAGTACCGCAACCTCCAGAACCCGCTGCAATGCCGTCTGTCCAACCCGGTCAACCTGATCGCAATAACCGCTGCTCGCGGCCTCACCTTTGGGCCGGACGGCGCGCTCTATGCCGTGAACAGCACCACCGGTGAGGTGGTCACAATCGATCCGGCGACGGGAATTCCCAAGCTGCTCCACGACCTGGGAACGGCCTACGGCACCTACATGGACCTGGTGGTGCGCCCCGACGGGCTCGTCTACATCGCGGGCGTCCAGAACAGCGGCTTACCGAACGCGCAGAGCACGCTGCTCGAGATCGATCTCGATGCCGATCCGGTTGCCGTGACCGTGCTGCTCGCGGCCAACGCCGACTACACTTCGATCTGCCTGAAGGGCTTCGACAAGCTGGCGCTCTACTCGGGCCCCGGCCTCTTCGTCGACCTCTTCGACCTGGATCAGGGCGCCATTATGGCGGGCGCACGCTATTCGCTGACGGGGGGGCTAGACGACGGCTCTCGGCTCAACATCAACTACAGCGTGGCCGAGCTCGGAACGTGGTGCGACGTGACGGAGAACACCTACCAGGGCTCGAAGGTGGTTCTGAAACCATCGGGTATTCTGCCTTTCGGTGAAGAGGTCCAGATCCTCGTGCGCCGCGGGCTCGATAACATTTCCTTCGGCAACAAGGCAGAGCATCAGAACCCCCTGATCCAGGCCCGTCAGGAAGCCGAGGCCGATCTCATCGCCACCTTCACTACGTATGATCCCGGGGCGGGGGCTGTGAGCGATCTGTTCTACGAGGATTTCCTGGACACCGAATGGGAGGGAAGCGCCATCGTCGAAGGCCTGCCTCCTGCCAACTGGGCCGTCGACGACGTTGATGGTGAGGCTCCGGAATACGAGCATCTCCTGGCCACCTACGGCCTCGGCGGCGGCGGTGGCCTGGGCGACTTCCTGCCCCAGGGGATCTATCCCACGGTGATCCTCGATACCGACTACCAGACGCTGCCGCTCTACGACGGCTCGACGCCAGGCGTGAAGAAGCATACCGTAGTCACGGGTGGTGTGTTCAACTTCGAGAACATCATCATCCCCGCCGGCGTGACCGTAGTGGCCATGGGATCGAACCCGCTCGTGCTGAACGCCACCGGTCGTGTGCAGATTGCAGGCATCATCGACGTCTCCGGTGCCCCCGGCGCCAATGACATCACCTTCGATTCGGCCTTCACGCCCGTGCCCGGCGGTATCGGCGGTCCCGGCGGCGGCCGTGGCGGGGTGTCCCATCCGGCGATGCCGGCCAACTTTCAGAATCTCACCGATCTGCGGACACCCTTCAAAGCCGAAGACGGCTGGGGTTATTCGAACAAACGCCAGAACGGTGGTCGCGGAGCCGAGAGCGGCGCCAGCGGCACCGATACCAAGTACAAGGGCGGCAGCGGCGGCAGGGACCCGGACTCGCGTGCCGCCGGTGGTGGCGGCGGATCCTTCCTACAGGAGGGTGGAATGGGCTACCACGGCTTTGGGCCCTGGGGTGCCGATCCCGACAGCCCGGACCGCTACTTCATGCGCGATACCTGGTGGTTCGACAACGGCAATCCCGTGCCCGTACTGGGTGTGGATCAGTACTGGACCCAGGATACGCCTGGCGGCCAACCAGGCGATCTACCTTTCATCGACAGTGACGTGATCAACGATTTCATCGGTTCGGAGGGTGAGCTCAAGTTCCTGCGTGGCGGTCAGGGCGGTGGCGGCGGTGGAACCCGTGCCGACAGCATGAACCCCGCTACGATCGGTTTGGCTTCTGGCTGGTGGCCGCCTGTGGACCGCAGCGCCTACGATTCAAAGGGCGGCGGCGGTGGCGGCGGCGGCGGCGCCATCGGGATCTACGCTCTCGATGAGATCGTCATCGAGGCCACGGGGACCATCCTGGCCCGCGGCGGAATCGGCGGCGGTGGCGAAGTGATCGGACACTCCAACTTCGGCGGCGGCGCCGGAGGCGGCAGCGGCGGTGCCATCATCCTCGACTCGGCGGACACGATCCACATCAAGACCGGCGCGGTGGTTGATGTCTCAGGTGGCTGGCCGGGCGACGGCAAGGAGGTGGTCAAGTACACCGTGTCTGCGCTGACCGGAAACCTGTGTCTCAACAACAACTCCTCTTTTCACAAGGCGAGCTTCTGCTCCTGGTCGGTGGGTGACGGCGGCTATGGTGGCCACGGTCTGGTCCAGTTGCAGGTGTCCGACTACCAGAGCGACCTGGTGATCGACGATCCGAATTCGGTCTTCGCCGAGATCTGCGAGGTCGATTGGGCGGGTACGGTCTGCCTCGGCAAGAACTCGATCACCAATCCTCATTGCGGGTGCACCGAGGGCGGTGACAACTGCGCCAGGACGTACATGCACTACAAGGTCAACTACGACACGGCCAACAAACCTTCGCGGCCGGTTTCCCAGGACTGCCTCATCGATCCGGCCAAGACGCCGACCACGCTGGGGCCGCTTTCCTATGGGCTCTCGAAGTGGATCGATATGGGACAGGTGGTGCACCGCGATCCGATCGGCTCCACTCCGACACCGGTGTTCCTCGGATTCGAGGGGATCGATCCGGTCACCGGAACGGTGATCACTCAGAACGGGTACCTACCCAACCCTCAGAGCCTGGATATCAGTGTCAACGCGCCCGATTGGAACTTGGGCACTGCCAACTATATCCCCGAAAGGAACGAGGTGATCGTCGAGTTCCAGGGCGCCGATGCCATCACCCCCGGCTCCAAGGTTCCCGACGAGGACAGCTATTCGGCGTGGACCGCCGACATCCAGTCGCTCAGCGGCAAGCAGTTCGTGCGCTTCAGGGTTTGCCTCAACACGGCGAAGGAGCCCTTCTCGCTGACACCAACCAGCCCGAAACCGCAGGTCGATTTCGTGCGGATCAGGCTGCAGTACTAAAGACTTTGCGAAAGGTGCGCAATCTTCGCGCGACGCGGGATTGCGCTGCCTGAAGAACACGACCCGGATCACGTCGACGGTGGCTCGAAGTAGGGACACGGTTGATACGTCGAAACTATCACTCAGTTTGGGACACAGCCTTGTGGCTGTGTCCCGTTTCGTGTTAGGTAGAAGCTGTGGGCTCTGCCGCGGGACTATTCTGGAAAGAGCGGCGTCGAGAGGTAGCGCTCTCCCGTGTCGCACATGATGGTGAGCACCTTCTTACCGGCACCGAGCCTGCGGGCCACGTTGATCGCCGCGAAGCAGTTGGCGCCGCTCGACATCCCGGACAAGATGCCCTCCTCTTTCGCCAGCCGGCGCGTTGTCTCGAAGGCATCCTCCGTGCCGACGGTGATGATCTCGTCGAAGGCCTCGCGATTGAGGATCTTGGGAACGAACCCGGCGCCGATCCCCTGGATCTTGTGCGGAGCGGGGGGGCCGCCAGAGAGCACGGGGCTGTCTTGCGGCTCTACGGCGGTGACGTGCAGGTGGGGGATGCGCTCCTTCAACACCTCACCCACGCCGGTGATGGTGCCGCCGGTGCCGACACCCGCCACGAACGCATCGAGACTGATGCCGAAAGCGCTCCAGATCTCCTCGGCCGTGGTGCGCCGGTGAATCTCCGGGTTGGCGGGGTTCTCGAACTGCTGCGGCACGAAGGCGTTGTTGCGCTCCGCGGCCATCTCGAGCGCCTTCTCCACGGCGGCACGCATCCCACCGGCGCCCGGGGTGAGCACCAGCTCGGCGCCGAACGCCTTGAGCAGTCGTCGTCGCTCGAGACTCATGGTCTCGGGCATGACCAGGATCAGCCGGTACCCTCGCGCAGCCGCCATCATCGCCAGACCGATGCCGGTGTTACCGCTCGTCGGTTCGATGATCAACGAGCCCGGTTTGAGCACACCCTCCCTCTCGGCACGATCCACCATGTTGAAGGCGATGCGGTCTTTGACGCTCCCCGTGGGATTGAAGAGCTCCAGCTTGACGAAGACCTCGGCGCCCTGCTCGTCGGGAAGTCTCTGCAGGCGCACGATCGGAGTTTTGCCCACCAAATCGGTGATCGAATTGACCGGTTTCATGACGTTCTCCCCAACAGCTCTTTCGTTCGGTCGATCGGTTTGATTGACATCTCATCGGTTTTGGCCAGGACTTTCGTGTACGGCGGAACTGAGTGGGTCAGCCATACATTGCCGCCGATCACGGATCCCTTGCCAACCGCAGTGTCGCCGCCGAGGATCGTGGCTCCGGCGTAGATCACGCAGTCGTCTTCGATGGTGGGGTGCCGCTTGGAATCGCGGATGAGGCGGCCTTCCGAGTCTTTCAAGAAGTTGGCCCCGCCGAGGGTCACACCCTGATAGATCCTGACGTTTTTGCCGATGATGGAGGTTTCGCCGATCACGACACCGGTGCAGTGATCGATGAAGAAGGGGTAGCCGATTTTCGCTCCGGGGTGGATGTCGCAGCCCGTCTCCCGGTGGGCGTGCTCGGTGAGCATGCGCGGCAACAGGGGGATGCCCTGCATGTGTAGCTGGTGCGCCAGCCGGTAGATCGTGACCACGCGCACGCTGGGATAACAGAAGATGATCTCTTCCAGGCTCTTGGCCGCCGGGTCACCGTCATAGGCGCTCTTCACGTCGTGCGCCAGGACCGAGCGAAAATGTGGGATTTTCTCCAGGACGAGCAGCGTATTCTCCGAGGCGCGGCTCGCGCAGTCCTCGCAGTCGTGCTTCGGTTCGCGGCATTCGTGAATCAAACATTTTTTGATCTGCTCTTCGAGCAGGGAGTAGAGACGATTGATCTTGTCGCCCAGATAGTAATTCACGTTCGCCTTGTCCACGTTCTGGTTGGCGACGTATCCGGGCATCATGATCGTCATATAGAGGTCGACGATCTTGAGCAGCGACTCCTCCGACGGGATCATGGGAAATCCGATGTGGTCGGGTGAGTCCTCCATCTCGAGGCTTTTCACCACGTTTTCCACGATGGAAGGGATACGATCCAGGAAGGGATTCCGCTCGACCGTGTGATGTCCCCGGGCGCAGAGCCGGGGGGCTCGAGGTCGTTTTTCGAGAGAACCCATGACATTGTGCTCCTGTTGATGAGATTCGATCCGCTAACGAAATAAAACATCGCTGAACATGACGACACCGGCGGTGCCGGCCCGCCAATTCCCTCCACGACCCGTATCATCCGCCGAGATTCTATCACGAAACCGACTTGTCGGGGAGGCTGTCCGTGTACAGACTTGTGATAGCACCGGCGGGTTTCTCGACAAGCGGCCTCGCTCGTGGATTCGAATGTCCGAAAGGGGAATCGACCGTCGAAGAGGGGTGTGTCGAAAGAGAAACCGCAAGCGAAACCAATAGACTAGGCTGAAGCAGAAAACGGCGGCCCGACATGGCCGGACCGCCGTTTTCTGTTTTCAATCGATCCGTTAGGGAATGAAGTTGATCAGCACGGGATAGGACGCGAAGGTCACCGGCGGTTTGCCCGGGCTCTGGGTCAGCACGTACGCGAATGTATAGTGCTTGCCCAGGTGGACGGGACTCACTGGACCGGGGACGTTGAAGACGGCCGTGGCCTGTCCCGAGGCGTCCAGGGTTCCGAGCGTGTTCTGAAAGATCGGTCCGTTGGCCATGTTGCGCGACAGATTGAAGAAGTTGTCCATATTCAAGTGAATGTGGACACCGCTGTAGGAGAAGCCCGGATGGCTTCCACCGCTCATGAGCACCAAGTAGGGCGCGTTGGCATTGTTACTCCCCGCGTCGAGCAGGAGCTGCACGCCGCCTCCGGTTGCGATCGAGATGTTGTCATCGCTGATCGCAAAGTTGGTGGTGTCGGGAGAGAACTTGATGTCGTCGATGTAATTGAAGAGATCGGTCTTGTTGGCGTTGCGATAGTTGTGGATGTTCAGAGTATGAAGGCCCGTGGTGGTCGCAGTGTACGTGCCTGTGAGATGGTGGCGTTCGGGGGGATATCCTTGGGAAACATAGCCTGCTGAGTGATGGGCGATCAACGACCCGTTGATCGTGACGTCGAAAGATCCGCCGTCACTGACGCCGCCTCAGCAGTTGGCGGCAAATGCCAGGTTGGCCTCGAAGAGGTAGGTCACCCCCGAGATGAGGTACACGTCCTGGGCGCAGCCGCCGTTCCCGAACGGTTGGCCAGCGTTGAGCCCTGGCTTTCTGCGCCAGCAGAGATTGAGCGAGCCGTTGCCGTTGGTGTCGTAATAGCCGACCAGCTCGTTTCCGTTGTCGCCGGTCAGCGTCCAAGGACCGAGCTCGGCGAGCTCGTAGTCTCCGTTGGCCACGGTGGTCTGAGCGACCGCCTGGCTCTCGAAGACGAGGAAAAGGAGCAGGATGCAGAGGCCCGCTCCCAAGAGTGTTTTCGTCATCGAAACCTCCGTAAAACTAACCTGTTTCTGTCGGTGCAGAGTCGAAAGACAAAACAAAACATACCAATTTGATTATATTTCTTTGTTCGACCAGAGTAAAGACGATGGCAAAAAATCGGCGGGCTCACAGCGCGGCTGCAACACTGCTAAAGCCATCTAAAAGACTGCAAAGTAATGAGTTGCGGTTTTGTGTCTCGTCTTTGGGCCATCTTTGAGCGTTCCTCGATCGCCAAGTCCTGTGCAGAGTGTTACTATGCCAGCGGTTTGACTCGATCGTCACGGTCAGATTTGATCCAAATCTGAGCGCAGAATCTGCGAGCCTATTGGTCGCAGACCCTATATGGCTTAATTTCTTTGAACAATAGCGTGTCGATGCGGAGAATGGAGCGATTGGCAGGCCGTCTCGTCCGCAGCGCTGGAGCGGTCAGAACGGTATGAACCAACCATCCGGACCCTCGGGTTCGAACCCTCGTGGCAGCTTCTACACCGGTTTTGAGCCTATGAAAACAGACGAATCTCGGCGGGAAGAAGTTTTTTTTCATCGCGACTACAAGGCCGAGCTCGATCTCTACGCCAAGAAGCTCGGAGAGCTCTTCACAGATCTGACCCGCAATCTGCAGCGGTCGGAAGGGCTCTATCGCTCGATTGTCGAGGGGGCCGCCGATGCCATCGTGATCCTCGATGAAGACGCCCGGATCGTCTCCTGGAACCAGGCCGCCACCGGGATCTTCGGCTACACCCAGGAGGAGGCCGAGGGCCAGCACATCGACGACCTCATCGCCTTCGACGATGCCGTGGAGGATGAAGCCCGCGCTTTCACGCGCGAGGCTTACAGCGGCGGCAAGATCCACTCCCGGGAGACCGTGAGGTATACGCGAGACGGTCGGCCGCGGCGGGTGCTGATCAGCGCCACCCCGATTTTGGACGAGGAGGGGCTGCTCTATCTCATCTCGCTGATCTACAAGGACATCACCAACCTCTACGAGGCTCATCAGCGCCTGATCCAGTCTGAGAAACAGGCTACCCTGGGGATCATCGCCGGCAGCATCGGCCATGAGCTCAACAACCTCGTGGGGGGGCTTCTGCTCCAGGTTCGCGAGCTCCTCAAGAATCCCAACGATCCACAGCGCACTCGGGAGAAGGCCGAGATGCTCATGGGGCACGTCGAGAAGATCGTGCTGCACGGCAAGAACCTGCTCTCTTTGAGCCGTCCCACCAAACCGCGCATGGGCGCCGTGAACCTCGGCGAACTGCTCGAGAAGACTACTGAAACCCTGGTGGTCTGCGGTGTGCTCAAAAGGCTGGAGTTGATCCGCGAGTACGCCATCGACCTGCCGCCGGTCCACGGCGATCCCGATCTCTTGGAGCAGGTGGTGCGCAACCTGGAGATCAACGCCGCTCACGCCATGGAGATGGGCGGAACCCTGACGGCCGGTTGCCGACTTGCGAGCGATCCTGGCTGCGTGGAGATGTATATCCGGGACACGGGGCCGGGAATCTCGCCGGAGATCGTCGACAAGATCTTCAAGCCCTTTTTCACAACCAAGTCGGAGGGTAAGGGCACCGGGCTCGGCCTACCGATCGTGAAACAGATCGTCGATCAACACGGCGGAGGACTGCGGCTCGAGACCGCAGCGGGGCAGGGGACCACGGTGATCGTCACCCTTCCGATTAGAGACGCGTGAGGCAGCACACCATGGAGAGGCGATCGAGAGCGGGACGGGGGAGCCGCCGCAGTCTGCGCAAGGTGGGGTGTCGGAATCCTGGCAACCTGGTATGGCGCGGTTTGTTTGCGGTGGTTGGGGTTTGTGGCCTGATCGGCTTTGCAGGTCTCTACGGCTGCCAGCAGAGCTCGAGCTATCACCCCAGCCGCGACCTGCCGTACATGGTGTTGTCCGACGAGAACTGGGAGAATGTGAAAGCGCTCTCCGACCGCGTCGGCGATGTGTTTCGATTCTACTCCGATCTGTTTCAGGTGACCGAGGAATCCGTTCCTCAGCTAGAGATCACTGTCACCGGAAGCCGACCCGGTGTTCAGGGGAGTGATGCCGGCACGGGCTCGGCCGACGAATATCCGGCTCTCTACCGGGCCGCACCACCGCGCATCGTGTTCCGCCGGCCACCCGATGGATCGCTCGTGCTCCACGAGGTGGCGCACCATTTCATTCTGTTGCGCACCGGCCGGCGGCTGGCCACATGTCTCAACGAGGGGCTGGCGACCTATCTCGGTTGGCTGGCCGTCGGCGAGAACGGTCCGATCCTGGGCGACGTCGCTCTCGAGCACGGCCGCACGGCGCAGCGCGCTGCTCGAGCGGGCAAGCTCATTCCCCTGGCGACATTTGCCGCGATGCCGGCGGAGCGATTTTACGCTCCGCAAATGAAGAAGATGCACTACTCGCAGGCCTGGGCGCTTGTTTTTTTCCTGCTGCACAGCTACTGGTCCGACGATCTGCCCTTCCATGAGAAGGTCGACCTGATCGCAGATATCACGGCCGAGGAATTGACCCGTCTGGAGCCTGCGTTCACCTCGTTCTGCCGCGGTTTTCCGGCGCGCCAGTTGTTGGAAGAGCGGCTGGCCTCGCGGGACGAGGTGTGCTGCTGCTCGGCTGCCTTCCGCCTGGGATTGCTACAGGACCGACGGGCGTCCGATCCGCTTCTCGCGATCGCAAGGGATCGTAGCCGCGCCGCCAAGGTCCGAGTGGTGGCGCTCTGGGCGGCGGGCATCATATTTTTGGGTCCTGACGGCGCGGAGGCGGGTGAATCTTTCTTTGCAGCCCTGCACGAGTTGGAACAGGACAGCGACGCCGCCGTCGAGGAGCATGCCAAGGAGCTACGGCTGGCCGTGGAGCGTGGCGATGCGTCGACCATCCAGAGCCGCTACGGCGCCATCGGCTGCGACACTCCGTTCTATCCTGCCGGCCGCATCAAGGTTTACAGCGAGTAGACACGCCGCGGCGTCGCCGGACGCTGTAGGACCGTAGGTGACGAGGGGAGCGCCTGCGTCGGTCGCGGAGCCGCGCGATCGATTTCCCAGCAGGTTCGTAAGGTCGACCGCAGCCGTTGCGAAGTGGCTCCTGACGGTCTTCCCGTCGTGGGTGTAAAAAAAAATTTTCCACCGCAGAGACATGGCTAGATGCGGCCAATGCGTGCTGTTACCTAGTTTGCGACACGTCGGTGATTCCACCCAACGGTGTTCCGCGTGGTTGGGAAGCGGTATGTGGGTGTGCCAAGGGAGAATCCATGATCTCGATTAGATATAATCGGAGCTTGTCTCACATGAACAACTGGCGTGGATTGTGACTTTTTGACCTCTTCCTCTCTGAACAGTTTCTACTGCAGACGAGTTGACACCGTCGTGCATGAAACCAAAGAGCTCAACTTTCAGAATGATACCACCGCATGAAGGAGAGTAGATGATGACCTGGAATCGATGCTTGATTTTTTTCCTGATCCTATCGCTTGGCGGAGCGTTAGGCCTCTATGCCGATGAGGCGCCGGAAGGCGTACCCTTGATCGGTGAATACCAGGGGACGCCGCGCCCCGATCTCTCCGATCTTCCGCCCACCGCGGAGTCGCTCGACGAGGCCGTGGAGCTTTTGCTGCCGGCGAGGGCGGAGTTTACCGTGATCGCAAAGAGCCTGGCTGCGAAGGCGGCTGCACTGCCCCCCGGCGAGCTGATCAGGGTGATCATCTCGCTCGTGTATCAGCCGCACGACGTGATCTCAGATTCGGTCAGGGCGCGGCACGGCGCGGCGCTGGCCGCGCTGGAGGCCCAGAGTGCTGCGCTGCTAGGCCGCTACGCCGATCTGCGTGATGTCAACCGTGTTCACGACGCTGAGAACTACCGGATGAGCAACCTCGATCTTACCCCGGAGGACAACGCGGTGCTGAGGAGCATCGGGAAGCGGCATGAAGCGCTCTCCCTGGTCATGCACCAAGAGCTGACCGCGCTGCTTACTGAGGAAATGGCACGCGACCAGGCCGGTGTGCGCGCATTTCTGGAGAACCTGGGTGGCACAGTGGAGTACGGCGCGGTGGCCATCAACGCCATCGTGGCGCGCGTGCCCGTCTCGTCGCTGGCGCTCATCGCGGCCAACAACGACGTGGCACATATCGTCGAGGATCGGCTTCTCGAGGGGCACCTGACCAACGCCGATGACGCTACCAGGGTCAGCAGCTCCGGTGGTCTCTGGACCAACGGGGAGACCGGCGGGGCTTACGATCCGGCGATCGTAGACTCCGGGACCGACCTGACCCATCCTGGTCTGGAAGACGGCATCGCCAGGGATAACTTTTTTTCGTGGTATCTCGTGGCGGCCAACAACGATCCGAACTTCGACGACGAGTTCAGCGCGGATGATCTCCAGGGCCACGGCACGCACGTTGCCGGAATCGTGGCCAGCTACGGCACGAGCAGCTACCCCGACCATCTCGGCATGGCCCACGGTGTGGACAAGGCGGTGACGCTCAAGGCGGGCTGGCTGGCCACTGACAATAGAGCCTACATGTACTGGTCCGACGCCATGTGGCTCGTCGACCGCGCGCTCAACGAGACCCAAGACTTGCGTCCTTTCGATACCTTCAACGATGACGTGGACGGATTCAATCTGAGTTACGGCGGCGGCACGACGAGCGACGAATCCGACTACAGCCGGTTCTGGGACTCGGTGATCTCGTCGTACTCCGACATGCTGGTTACGATCAGCGCCGGCAATTCCGGCCCCGGTAACATCGAGTTCAACGACCCGGCGTGCAACTACAACGCCCTCACGGTGGCCAACGTGAACGACAGGGATACTGCGGATCGCGACGACGACGTGATCGCCGCCTCGTCGACTCGTGGTCCTACAGCCAACGGCCGCCGCAAGCCGGACATCGCCGCGCCGGGCAGCAGCATCAACTCGGCCAACAACGACTGGGAGACCGAGGTGGACTACGTGGACAAATCGGGCACCAGCATGGCGGCACCCATGGTGCTAGGCGTGGCCATGGATCTCATGGATGCCGGCGTGATCGACGAGCTGAGGCTCAAGGCGCTGCTGCTCAACACGGCCCAGAAGAACGAGGACCTGATCGATTTCGAGAACGACGCCGACGGCTGGGACGAGGCGTATGGCTGGGGTTACATGAACGCCTGGGCGGCCTACTACCACCGGTCGGACGTGATCTCGGACAGCGTGACGGCGCGGCCCAACGCCGGGTACTACCACCTGTACAAGGGATCGATGCGCGACGAGGGTTCGGGCGGCGAGGGGCGCGATCGCGTCACGCTGGTCTGGAACCGGCATGCCACCTATAAACCTCACGATTACCCCTCGTCCTACTACACGCTCAGCGACCTGAACCTGCGGCTCTACAGCGAGAATGATGGTTCTCTGATGGACACCGATTTCGAGCTGGACAATGCGCACCAGGTGCGGATCAACTCGGGTCTCGGCAGCACGGAGATGGTGGTCAAGGTCTACTCCTGGTCCACATCGTTTGCGCATGGCGGCAGCAGTGAGAGCTTTGCGCTGGCCACGGAGGAGAACTTCGTGGAGGTCGACCTGCCGGGCAATTTCCAGGGTTACGGTATCTGGCCTTCCGAGCTGGAACCGAACGAGGAGCGGGATTTCACCTTTTGGATCGTCAACAACAGCGACGCCGCCAGCCACCTCAACGAGTACGATCTGAGCCTGCCGACAGGCTGGAGCCGCGTCTCGGGGAGCGATCCGTACGGTGCAGGATCGATCGCCGGTGTGGGCGGCAGCTCGTCGTCGGTGACGTGGCGGCTCAAGGCGCAGTCGACAACCGGGTCGGCGAGCGTGATTGCGGCGCATACCCACGACTCCTACGCCGAGACGTGGGGCCCCTTCAACTGGTCGATGCCGGTGGACGTGGCCTACGACACCACGCCACCCACCCCGAATCCGATGACCTTCTCCAGCACACCCAGTGGGGCCGACTACGACGAAATCGACATGACCGCCACGACGGCCAGCGATCCTCACGGTCCGGTGGACTACTATTTCGACTTCGTCTCCTCACCCACGGGGGGGGCGGGTGGAAGCGATTCGGGGTGGCAGTCGAGCAGGACGTACCTCGATGCCGGCCTCAGCGCCAACCACGAGTATGGTTACCGGGTTAAGGCGCGCGACAACGCCATCAGCAGCAATCAGACCAGCTACTCGGGGACCTTCTACGCCTACAGCCACGCGCGGGTGCCGGGTGTGCCCAACGTGATCAATCCCACGACCAACTCGCTCGACGTGGCGGTGGTAAGCGGCGGCAATCCTTCGTGGACCCAGTACGCAATCTGGCTGAACGAGCCGGTGGGTGGCACGTCCTACTACGTGAACGCATACGGCGGCAGCAGCGGCAACCTGCCTGTGTGGCAGACGGCGTCGGCCTGGTCCGGATTGACGGTGATCGGGCTCACACCCGACACGGAGTACCGGTTTACAGTGAAGGCGCGCAACGGCGACAACGTGGAGACGGCTTTCTCTTCGCCAGGCAGCGGCCACACCGATCCGCTCCCCGGTCCTATGCCGGACATCAAGATCAACGGCTCGGACGGCCCTCTGGTCCTGCCCTCAGGATCGACGGTGAACATCAGGGTTTCCCTCGATCCCGGTGGCCAGGCAGGCGTGGCTCACGACTGGTGGGCTTTTGCCACGCGTAATTTCAGCCAGACCTGGTGGCGCGGTCCCGGCGGCTGGGGCACGGCTCAGGTGCTGCTCTACAACGGCGCCCTGATTCCGGTGAACAACTACAACCTCGGAACCGCTACGATTCCCGGCGGCTCGTGGATCTTTACTTTCGCCGTGGATGCACTCAACGGGACTTATGAGGGCACGTACAGCGACACCGTCGAAGTGACGATGCTCTGATTTTTTCGCACTCAACGTTCCAAAGCGAGATTCCCTCGATCGATCACCGGCTGGGTGGTCCGCCGAGAGGCGACACCGCCCAGCCGCGCTTTTCACTCTTCGATACCCCTGCTTTCAGCGAAATGATTGGGTTACTATCAGTAGTTTGAAAAAGACTGATCGCACAATGCGGTCCTCTCCTTCGATTTCTGCACTGCAAAATTCTAGAGGACGGAACCGATCGGTGAGCGGATTCGCGCCGTGATCTCTAAAAACAACTCATTCTCACTATCGAAGCCCTCTAGCAACGTCCTGCTGATTCGACGCGATTCCTTACTCGGTCACTTCTGAGCCAGCGATCTCGCCGGCCGTACGCCGAAATTTGTCGCGGCAGTCCCGATATAACAACGTCCGCGATAAGCGGACCGACACATTTTAGCGGGCAAATGATAAGAACCACCTTTTACAACTCTACCACGCAAAGAATCGTCGAGATATTCACAAGCAGAACCGTCGACAGGTCTCTTCTGGTATCCTGAATAAAAGACATCTTGGCAAAACTCCATGATATTTCCACAGACATCATAGAGTCCGAATGGATTCTCCCGAAAGCTGCCAACTGGAGCATGGTGAGCCCAGCCATCGTTGAGCCATTTTTCAAAGAAAATATAAGGATAGAGTGCAACGATATTGGTATCAGCGATGTTTGCTACACCTTCGAGAGTCTCTTTTTGGTTTCCTGTCCAGTAGACCGTCGTCGTTCCGCCACGAGCCGAGTATTCCCATTCAGCCTCCGTCGGGAGTCGAAGGTTCAATGCAAACAACGTTTCGTGAGCGATTTCCCATTCTATGTTCTCCACAGGATAGAGTGCCGAAGGCGGAGGTAAGCTCGTTTCCTTGAAACCACTTGGATTGTGACCAGTGATCCTCTTCCATTGAGACTGCGTCATCTCGTATTTGGATATGAAGAACGGAGAAATCGAAATTCTTCTAACCGGTTCTTCACACCATGTAGTTTCCGGATCCTCGTTGGGTTGCAGCACCGTGGCATTTTCGGAGGGTTTGGATGCCCCCATTGCAAACTCGCCACCTGGAATCAAAACGAACACCAGGCCGGAATCCTCGGCCAGTATGATCCTCCCTTGTGCATCTCTTTTTGGCGGTACGCCGGTTTTCAGATGAGCAAATTCCCAGAGACCGGATTGGGGGTTCTGACCGATCGGTTTGAGACCTATTTGAGGAGTAATGACCAGGCCGCAGTAGAGCGGACATTTTTTGAAATCGGCAATCGAATCGATAGCATTTTTCCATATTTTTCCATAATTTTTTGCACTTCTTCCGTTCTGATTTTGCACTTCTTCTAATAAAATTTTGACACGCATCAATGGACCGTCGTCTTCAATTAGAGCCTCAATATTCGTTATAAGATTCGAAAGGGAGTCGTATTGCCATTCGTGGTTTGCTTCAGAAAATCGAATAGCTGTGTAATTCTCGAACTGTGTCTCCATGAAATCAATATACTGTCGCAAGATATCATATTGAATTTTCCATATTATTGGTGATTCATCTTCATCGACTATCACGGAGGTGGAAGATGCATCCGATGATTCATTTGACTCGACAATTACCCCTATTTCTTTGAGTTGTTTTCGAAGGTAATTCAGTATCTCTTGTGCCTTGAAATCCTGTCTGATGAGTGCGTTGATCTTGTTTTTGTACCACGCGACATCCTCTCCAATGCTCTCTACCGCCATAGCGTGGATGTCGAGAATTGCTCTCCATTCGAATTCGCCGCAGTTTTCGAAGCTAACTCTATGAGAGAAATTGTTTTTCAAATAAGATAAATTGCCACGATGTATAGGCAGACGGCTCGCGACGCCTTCGGCTTTGGCGATCCAGTTCACCAAAGCAGGAATTTTAGTACGGCTTGCAGGTAATAACTGTTGGAGCTCGGTGTTGAGATCATCGATTATCTTGATGTCGGACAGACGAGTGATACTCGTCAACTGTTCTTCGATGCGGTTGCGCTGGAGCACGGCGGACTGTTCGGCCTCGAGTGCGGTCTGCTCCGCCATCCAAGCTCTTTGACTCTCTTCTTTCAACTGAGGAAAGAAGAGGCATAAGAGGTATATCAAGAATCCGATGATTGAAACACTGACGGTCGTTGTTGATGCCGTAAGAGCCGGGTGTCGTCTGATTTTTTTGTGGATCCGATGCGCCAATGCCGCGGGTCTAGCATCAATGATATCCCCGTCCAGGACCCTCTGGAGATCGTTGGCGAAATCTGCCATTTTGAGGTATCGGTTTCTTGGCAGTTTTTCGATCGTTTTTAGAATCACAGTTTCGAGATCGCGAGGAATAGCAGGATTCAACTGTCTGGGTGAGATTGGATCCGAATTCAATATTTGATTAAATATTTGCTCAGTTGTTTCGCCTTCAAAGGGCACCCTGCCACAAACGGCTTCGTAGAGAGTGACCCCCAGCGAGTAGATATCCGTAAGGGTGCTAATGGAATGTGAGCCTGCCTTGACCTGTTCGTAGGACGCATAATAAGGAGTCCCTCGAAAAGAACCGGTAAAGGTCATCGTAGAACAGTTCATTGCGCGGGCTACACCGAAATCCACGAGTACTGGACGTTGGTCGCACGACATCAAAATATTGGAAGGCTTTACGTCTCGATGGATAATGCCGGCTTGATGCACGTATTCCAGAGCGTTTGCGATGTCCCTGATCCATTCGACGATCTGGCGCCACGAGCCTCTGCCTTCTCCCGTCGATGCCCAGACGTGGAGGATCTGATCCAGACTGTTTCCCGATAGATGCTCCATGGCATAGTAAAATACTCCGTTTTCGCAACCGTTCCCATACACCGTGACAATATTGGAATGCTGCAGACTGGACACGGACTCGATCTCACGCCAGAAACGTGTTACTATCTCGAGAGAACCCATTCTGTCAGGATGGATGACCTTGAGTGCAACTTGCCGTCCGAGAGATTCCTGTACCGCCAGATAAACGACTCCCATACCACCATTTCCGAGACGGCGGATCAGCTTGAAGCCGCCTAAGCGTTCGTAGGGCAGATTGTTCTCGACTTCGAGATTGGAAAGTGCATTTTTTTTGGCCGTGTCTAGAAGGTAAAGCAGTGTGAGAGCTGATCGATTGATAAAGTCTGGTTCATGTTCATACTGTTTGATCAACGACTCGACTTCTTCCTTGAGAATTTGATTGTCGTAACAGAATTCGTCGATTTTGCTCTGCCGTTGCGATTGATCGACTTCCAACACCTTCGAAAATATATTTTCAATAGTTGTCAAGTCTTCTAGGGCCATGTTGCTGTCACACCTCTGTCTTAGCCGTTCGATAATCTTAGCAACAATTCGAAGTGCCGCTCAGCGCTACGCGCGTCAACGGTCGCTATCGGGTTGTTATGTTGCAACTTTTAGTGATGCTAATTTTAAACACATGAGGTTGGTGTCCTTTACAACAGATCAGGATATGCCGGCTCAAAGTGGGGGTATCGAAAAGTTCTTGCCATCTTCGTCCACGGGTGGTTGGGATTTCTTGTTTAAAAATTGACATGATATTGTAGTAAACATACAAACATGGTTAAAAAATACAACACTTTGGAGGCTTTTAAAAGTACTATTATAAAGCAGTCAAACAAAACAAGAAATATTTATCCATTTTAATATAGCGTCCGTGTAGTGATACATATAAACTATCTAACGTAAATTAAGTATTGCTGTTCCAGCAGTTTTTTAAGAAAAAACAAAGTCTTGCACATGCTAGCGACTTAAATTTGCTTAAAGACGGATTGGGATTATGAAAAAACAGCACGCTTTAGCCTCTAATGCGTCTAAAAAAATTAGCGTTTTATTGTCAGAGGTTGCTGGGGGCGATCGATCCGCATCTGATGAGCTCTTCTCACTGGTCTACAATGAGCTCCATGACAACGCCAGCAATACCATTCGCAATATGTCAGCAGGGGAGATTCTCCAAACCACAGACCTTTTGCATGAAACCTATCTCAGGTTGATCCCAACCGATATTGGCTCTAAGTATAATTCCGGAACTCATTTCTACAAGGTGGCCGGTAAAGCGATGCGCCAGATCATCATCCAAGAAATCCGGAAGAAAACGGCAGCCAAGAGAGGATTCGGCAAAAAAGGCCTGTCAATAGACGAAATCATCGAGTTCACCAAGGATGTCGACTCCTCACTGGCGATCTTCAATGACATCGACGCTTTGAATACTGCTCTCGAAAATCTCGAGAACCATGATGAGGTCATCAGCGCCATCGTCAATCTCAACTTTTTTGCAGGGCTTTCCTTCAGGGAGATTGCGACAAAACTGAATCTTTCTAAAACCGAAGTCTTCCGTAAATGGGTATTTGCGAAAACGTGGCTACGCCGGGAGCTACGGATTTGAGATTCGAGTCTTCAAGTCAGAAATGGCCGTAGAAATTTCACAGTTCCAAAAAAAGTAAGCCAAATAGAAAAAAATACGGAAATCCGAATAAAATTTTTGCTTAATTAATCATTGATACCAAACCGCAGACATCAACTGAGAGCATACGACAGCCTCATCAACTGAGATTGATAATTGAAAAGGTATCGGGCTTCCTGACGCCGGCATCGAAGTCGCGTCGTAGACTTCCTGATCGGCGCAATGGGCTGGTCGATCGAGTTGACCGTTTACAACTCCGCCATCGACGGTCAGCTCGATAGGATTTGATTCGCCCTATTCGTTTTTCAATTCTACTCGACGGAAGCATCAAACAATTGGAATATTACGATTGAAAAAAATTATAACATGCTGAAAAAAATAATATTTATGTTGTTAGAGATGTCAATTGTCTCAAAAAAATAGGAATTCTTGTTCAGCGCTTACATTTTAGTTCATAAAGGATCGGATCACAGCGGCTGCCATCCGAGAGAAAGTCCTCAATCAAAGATCTTATTGATAACACACTTCAACTCCTCGATCTTTTAGTGAAGATCGAAGATTTGGGCAGGAGTGCCTCCCTCGAGCCCTCTTGAGATCTTTGGTAGAGTTAACGTAGTTGAACGAGACCAAAGCGAGAACAAGGAGAATTCGAATGATTGGTGGTTTGAACATTATTATACAGCGTATTTCGCTGGGGGTCTTGTTGTTGACCCTCGCGACGATGGCGACAGCACCGGTGATGGCGCAACAATCGGAGGTTGACAAGCTCGTCGCCCCGGATGGTCAGTTGGAGGACTTTTTTGGCGGCAGCGTAGCGATCGACGGCGACGTCGCGGTGGTTGGAGCCTACCGGGTCGACGACCTGGGACAAGATGCAGGCGCTGTTTACGTCTTTCGTTACGACATCGGCTCGGCGACATGGAATCAGGAGCAGAAGCTGCTTGCCTCTGATGGTGAGCTCTATGACTTCTTTGGTAGCGCCGTTGCGATCGAAGGAAACACGATTATAGTCGGTGCATTTGGCGACGGCCCCGTATACAACGGAGCGGTTTACGTGTTCCGTTACGATACCACCTTGGGAACCTGGGTGGAGACGAACAAGATTGTCGCATTGGATGGTTTCGACTATCATTATTTTGGATATTCCGTTGACATCTATGCGGACGTCGCTCTCATCGGTGCCTTCGGCGATGACGATCTCGGGCAATATTCGGGATCGGCCTACATTTTTCGATATGATCCCATCTCTGCGACGTGGAGCGAAGAAGACAAGCTACTAGCGTCCGATGGCTTGACGATGGATTTTTTCGGATACGGGTGCACTCTGGCCGGAAACGATTTGGCGTTGGTGGGAGCTTCGCAGCACTCCCATCCGGGTTACACGAGTTGCGGCGCGGTCTATGCCTTCAAGTACGATCCTTCAACACAGCAGTGGAGCGAAATCCAGGAGATTCTCAAACAAAATCCTTCTCCCGCAGATGGAGACCAATTCGGAGCTAGTTTGAGCGCTTCCGGGAATATACTCATTGTCGGTTCCGTAGGTGACGATTCCTCGAACACCGATGCCGGGGCTGCTTATGTGTACGAGTACAACCCGATTTCCAGTTTCTGGAGTTATGCGGGGTGGATTCACAGCGCCGATATCGACGTAGGCGACGAATTCGGATTCTCGGTCAGCGTCACAGGCAACGAAAAGCGTTATATCGCACTGATCGGGGCTCGTTATGACGAAGATAACGGACAGGAATCTGGATCGGCATACCTATTCCGAAGTGATGTAGGATCAGGTGTGTGGATCCAGACGAGCAAGCTCGTGCCTTCCGACGGTGAAGCAGAAGACCAGTTCGGTTACAACACTGCCATCTCAGGTAACATGGGTATCGTCGCGGCTCCGTATGAAGACACCGTAGCTGTCGACGCGGGAGCCGCCTACGGCTTTCATGCCCTCAATCTTAACATCGCACCCGATCCTCTACCCGCCGGTCAGGCAGGTTATTTCTATGTGACCTCTGCGGCACCGAATTCCGCGACATTCCTGGCCTACGGTGTCTCCGGCCTCAGGAACACATACGTACCTCAACTGAAAGTCTGGCTCGACATCAAAACCCCCAAAAAAGGTACGGGCCCGACAACCAGTGATTCCTATGGTGGCTTGACCTGGGTTCTTCCCATACCGGCTCTTCACGGAGTCAATGTTTGGTTGCAGGCTGTCCAGGATCGTGAAGCTTCAAACGTTGTCGCATCGTCGATCCAGTAGGCTTTGGCGTTGGAGACCGGCTTTTGTTCTCAAATGAGGATTTCGCTAAAAGGATGAGGTAGCACAGACTAGTCTTCTGCCGAATGTTTCCGGTATAGCGATTTTTATTCTTCTCTCCTGAAAACGACGGCCTCGAGGTGATGGGTGGTGGCCCAAAGCCTCGAGGCACTTGTAATTACGTCTGTAATTACGTAGTGGTTGAATCGAGCCAGGATGATCGCGGGTATATCATTTGAGTTTCCGGCGTGGCCGCTACCTTCGTTTGTCTGGACAGGGTTGGAATGCACGCGCTCTCCTTCCCTTGCGCTTTCTGAAGGGGATTGAAAGCGCGTGCCGAACGGTTTCTACTCAGTGAATGAGATTCTCGGTGAGTACAACGGGGTCCTGGCGGTCATTGTCCGAGGATCTCAACGAAATATGACATCGAAAGCATCCACCGTGATGTAGTTGCCGTTCGAGTTCGGATTGGGATTTGACGTAACCGCTACTAAAATCTCATGATAGCCGGTACTTGAAAAGGTGTGGGAGAAAAGGACCTCGGATGTGGAATATTTGGACGCGTAGAGATCAACCGATCCGACCTTTTGAGAATCGATGTACACACCTGCAACACCATGGTTGGGTCCTTTAGTCCCTATCCAACTGACTTCTCTTCCCCAAAAGGGTAGCATGATCGCCGATCCCGGATCTTGCGAGTAGAAAGAGTTGTGGCAGCTCAGGTCGTTGAATACGATGGTTTCCCATTGGCCGGTCTCAACCAGATTGTCGCAGTCGTTCTCGTAGCGTACGATGTCTGATGTCGGTAGCCAGTTGTTTCCGTAGTCATTCGATTTGTAGATCCCATCCCACGTCGAGACGAATAGAGTGCCGTCGTTTGTAAACGACTGCGGCATCGCTATGTCCGACACGACATTCCCGGCGAATCCGGAATATTGCCAGGTTTTTCCGTTGTTTGTCGACTTGAAAAGGCCGCCGCCGACGCTTGCGATGAAGATCGTGTAGTCGTACTGGTAGTCAGGAGACAAAACGAGCTTTGTGAACCTGTTTTCGTCCAGCGTATTGGTGATCTTTTTCCAACTCGTGCCCCCATCGGTGGTCCTGAACACACCGTCTCCAAAGGTGGCGGCGTAGATGACCTGATCAACAACAACGGCCAGCGCAGTCACTCCTGAGAGGCTGCAGAGTCCAATAGAAGACCAACTCGCTCCGTCGTCGGTCGATTTGTAGACCCGATCGATGGCGCCCTTGCCACCAACTCCGACATAGACGGTTTCATTCGTAAGATAACGAGGGGAATATGCTATGGCATAGGTACCTTGGAATCCAGGGGCGATCGACGAGAACGACAACCCGCCGTCGCTGGATTTGTATAGAGGGAAGGTACCGTCCGCCCGATTACCTACGAAGAGCGTTTTTTTGGCATGCGGAAAACCAGGGCACTCGTTGATCACGGTCGGCTTGTAGACCGCCGCCGAAGGCTCGATGACGCTATCTCCCCATTTGTTCCCATCGTTGACCGAATAAAACAATCTCCCGTTATGAAAGACGGTCGAGGTGCCGATGGAATAGACACCGTGGTTATTGGGCGATGCGTAGCTCACAGAATAGTTGAATCGACCAGGAAGGCTATCGTTGACCGGTTTCCAGGTTTCGCCTTCGTCCTGGGATCTGTAGACTCCTCCTCCGTAAGTGCCGTAAAAAAGCGTACCGTCACTTTCATATTTTCCTGAGACATCGAGGGAGATTGCGTAACGGGGCGACAGTACATCCGCCTCACGCCAGTTCATTCCTCCGTCGGTGGAGGCGAACAGACCTTCAAACATACTTACAAATATCAATTGATCGTTGGAGAACTCAGGAGATACGATAATTTTTCTGAAATGAATGTCTCCTGCTTGATGTGTGCGAGCGTCGAGCCCTTCGTCGAAGAGCATCCAAGACGAACCACTGTCTTGGGATTGAAATACCCCTATATTTCGTGATGCAAGCCAGACTTTGTGGTCCGTCGGATAATCAGGTGAGACAGCCAATGCGGTTACGAATAGATCAGTGATACCCGAATTGGAGGCCGACCAGTTGAGTCCACCGTCACTCGAGTGGAAGATCCCATCACCGTAGGATCCGGCGAAGATCTCGCCGACGGCCTCGAACTCAGGGGATATCCCCAGCACCATGATCGGAGAACCGCTCAATCCAACGCTCGAATGCGTCCAGGACAGTCCCCGATCGGTGGACTTGGAGACGCCGCCTGGACCTGCGACGAAAACCGTACGGTCAAAGTTGAAAGCGGGGGAGATGCAAATATCGTTCACATTGACATCACCCAGCCCACTAATCGAGGGAACCCAACTATCACCGCAATCACTCGAGAGATAGACACCCGAATTCTCGATCCCCACGAACACCAAGTGGTCATTCGCAAAATCCGGTGACACCGCGATACAGGTCACCGCTGATCCAGGCAATCCGGTGTCCGCGTTGTTCCACGCGTGTCCGTTGTTGGTGCTTCGAAGGAGGATCCCGCCCACGGTGCCGGAAAAAATCGTCCTGTCGACCGAAAAAAAAGGAGAATAGGCGATGGTTGAGACACGATCATTATCTCCAATTTCCCAACCCTTCAACTGAAGGCCCTTTTGGCAGGGCGTCCAGGTCACACCCTTGTTGGACGATTTGAGGAGGTACACCGATAGGTGGTTGGTACTGCACATCATCGTGCCGTCCGAGTCGAACTCCGGTGAGATGGCAAAGGAGTAAATCGCGTCGTGGGGACTGTGAGCTCGAGCGCTCGAAAACAGAGTCAGGAACAGGATGATTAGTGTGGGGCCGGTAAGCTTGTTGACGATCCCGAATAGATTCAAGAATTCCCTCCTTTACTGTGCTTCATCAAAGGCATCAAAGACGATCGATTTGCATAGATAACCGCCCTAACCGGGATTATTCACGATCTCGCTACGATGTTCAGGAAGACTCCCGGTTGGCGGTCACACTCCACTCGAGTCGCGACGACCTCGAGTGGGTCAAAGCATAAATCTGCCGCTTCTTCCGAAAAATGAATTAGGGCCATCAAAGTTGATAGCTCCGCCAAATCGATACTTTTCCGAAATCTTTCGTTAGGCTTTGCGGGATTGATGAGAGTTCCCTATGGGTGGAACATTCACCACCGGTCTTTCAGAGTCTTTCTATGCAATCATTCAATCGTGTGCTCGTTGTTTAACTATAAGGACATATTCTGAAAAAGCAAGCCTGGTGCATGCTTTTCCTGCAACCTCTAACGATTGAGCATATAGTGGGCTAATATATTATTACATAGGTACTTATACTTGCGGATGTGTGCGCGTTTTCAGCTTGAGGAGTTAGAGAATTTTGGCATTGAGGGCTTGGTACGGCATGCATGCCGTTTTAGCGCAATCCATCGGGAAGGCGGGTGGTATTGTTGCCTTGGGTTGGGCTACATCTCTACGGTCACCGTGCGGCCCTCGACCAGCACGACCGACCGCTGGCGCAGCATGAGCCCGTTCTCCTCGAATCTCTGCTTTTCGAAGCTTTCCACGAGGATCACCGTTCGACCGGCGGGCAGGTACTTGTAGCTGAAACGACCGCTCTTGCGCAGCCGTTGCTGGGTGATGGCGAAACCATTGCCGGTAATGGTGATGCGCGGGAAATAAGGTGCCTTGCTGAGGTCCACCTTTCCTTCGATCGAGCACGAACCCGCGGCGTGCAGCTTCAGAAGCGCAGGGACTTTCGAGCTGGACAGGGTGACCACACTCTCGATCGTCGGTCCCGAGGGCAACAAGGCTGTAACGGCCCACCGCCCGGGGAAGAGGTTGCCTAGCACGAATCCACCGTCCTCGGCGGAGAGCACCCGATAGCGCTGGCGATCGCGCGTGGCCAGTGGCTTGGCCTCGACGAGAGCCCCCTTGATCGGCGTGCCGTGCACATCGGTCACGCGGCCTGGCAGCCTGATCTGGCCGCGACCGTGGAGCCAGATCTTGATCGGGAAGCCTTGGAGCAGGTCGTGGATCAGGCTGTTGATCAGATCGGTGCCGTGCTGCAAACGATAGATTTCGCTCTCGCCGTCAGGTAGATTGATGCGCAAGCCTGTGCGCATGAGCAAAATGCTGAGCTCCGAAGGCAGGAAGGCGCGCTCGATGACAAAACGCCCCTCGCTGTCGCTGACCACTGTTTCGAAGTGGTGGGGATCGGAACCCAATCCTCGCTGCGCCGCATCGTGGTATCCGTTGCAGGCGATCTCCAAGCCGGCGATAGGCTGCAGGCTCTCCATCTCGAGCAGGATTCCTTGGATGCTGATCGGAGCGAGCTGGCAGACGATCTCGCGTCCCTCCAACGATCCGCTTGCGGGAATGGTGACCTTTTCGCAAAAAAGTGCCGGGAAGTCGACCGCCGACGGATCCACCCAGTTCTTGAGCAGTCCCTCCAGCAGGTAGTCTCCTGGAGTCAGATCGGTGAAGGTGAATGCACCCTTGTGACTGGTGACGGCCGCGCTGAACACCTCCTTTGTCGTGCCGCCGGCACCTGGCGGGACCTTTCCTCCCGGAGAGAGGCGCAAGCCCCATCGCGTCAGGGGTTGTCCGTTCTGGTCCATCAGGGTGCCGGAGAAGCGGGCCGACCCGCCGAGAGGGGTGAGGGTCACTTTGTGAGGCGGTTTGGCGCCAGATTCCAGCCGATCGGGAGCAAAGGGGCGCAAAAAGGTCGTGAAATAGCCCTGCTTCGAGATTCTTACGGTCAGGTCGGGATCGGGGCGGAGGGCATGTTTGGAACGGAACAGACCGGCGTCGTCGGTCCTGCCTCTGTTCACCGAGTCCTTGACGTCGATATAGGCCCCCACGATCGGATTGCTCGTCTTGTGACGCAACACCTTTATTTCGAGTGGGGATGGAGCGCCGACTAAGAGGGTTTCCCGGAGGCGCGAACCAGCCCTGGCTCGCAGCGACATTCTGCCCTGCTTGCCGTCGCCGGTCGACGCCTCGATGCGATAATCACCGGGAACCAGATCGGTGAGCGTAAACAGTCCGTTATCGCCGGCCTGTTGCGGCACGAGTGGGCTGAGGTTGTCGTTCTGATAGACCTGGAAGGTGATTTCGTGGGCCGGAATCCGCGTGAGAGATGGAATCTCCCTCACCTCCAGCAACAGATCCACAGGAGCCCACGACCAAGACGTCCGTGGTTTGATCTCTTCGCGGGAGACGTCGGGCTCAGCCAACGGGGAGACGAGCGGGACGTCACCGTTTGTTTGCGCCGACGGGATATCGGCTTGCACCGCGTCGGGTTGATCCCTCGAGGATCTTCTCTCCATGGGGGTCAGCTCGATCTCTTCGTCTCCCGGCTCGCTGACCAGCAGGATGGAGGCCGCGAGCACCGCGGCGACCGTGAGGATGAGAAGGACGAGAAGAACAGCCGGAGACTTCATCGATCCTAAGTCCTGAATATCATTTCCCTTCGAGCTCGATCGATATGATTCCCACTCGATAGAGATCCGACAGGGACACTGCTCTCGATAGAGTAGTGTCCCCTTGATTGTCCTTTGACGCTTGGACTATTTTAGCCGTTCTTCTTGGCAAAGTCTTTCAAGAACTCGACGACAGCCTGAATGTTCTCGAGGGAGATGGCGTTGTACATGGAGATCCGGATGCCCCCCACGGAACGGTGTCCCTTGAGCCCGCCGAAACCGGCCTCACGGCCCTCGGCGATCAGCTTCTTTTCCAGCTCCTCGGTGGGCAGACGGAACGTCACGTTCATCAGGGAGCGGCTGTCCTTTTCGGTGGCGCCGCGATAGTAGTCGCTGTTCGAGTCGATGAAACCGTAGAGCAGCTCGCCCTTGGCACGGTTCACCTTTTCCACCGCGTCGAGCCCGCCCTGTCCCGCGATCCAGTCGAGGACCAGCTTGACCATGTAGATCGGGAAGCTGGGAGGGGTGTTGTAGAGCGAGTTCTTGTCCCACACGGTTTGATAGCGCAGCAGGGTGGGAAGCTCGTCGCTCTGGCACATCTTGAGCATGTCCTCACGCATGACGATCATGGTGACGCCGGCAGGGCCGAGATTCTTCTGGGCTCCGGCGTAGAGCATACCGACCTTGTCCATGGTGTAGCGCTTGGAGAGGATATCGGAGGACATATCGACCACGAGGGGAACATCGCCCGTTTCGGGGAAGTCGACCCACTGGGTGCCGGCGATGGTGTTGTTCGAGGTGATGTGAACGTAACTGGCGTTCGGATCGAGCTGGAGCTCGTCCTGGCGTGGAATGCGGTTGAAGTTGGTGTCCTGCGAGGAGGCGGCGACCTTGGGATTGCCCACGATCTGGGCTTCTTTGATAGCCTTTTTCGACCACGTTCCGGTGTTCACGTAGTCGGCGCTGCGGTTCTTGCCCATGAAGTTGAGTGGGATCATGGCGAACTGCAGGCTGGCGCCTCCGCCCATGAACATGACCTTGTAGTCGTTACCGAGGCCGAGAAGCTCGAGCGTCAGTTTTTGGGTTTCCGCCAGGAGATTGTCGAACTCCTTGGCACGGTGGCTCGATTCCATGATCGACATGCCGGAGTCGCGATAGTTGAGCAGCTCGTCGCGCGCGATCTCGAGGACCGACAGAGGCAGGGCCGAGGGGCCTGGGTTGAAATTAATGATGCGGTCGCTCATTGTTCTATCTCCATCTCAGTTAAGGATCGATCCATCGTCGATCAGTTTTTGGCGTTGAACTCTTCGATGGTTTCAACGATCACGTCACCGATGCGCAGCAGGTTTTCGTTGGTGCTCGCGCCGATGTGGGGCAGTGCCACCACGTTGGGCAACCCGATGAGCGGGCTGCTTTCAGGCGGATCGCTGTACCATACATCGTTGCCGTAAGCCGCGATCTTGCCCGATTTGAGGGCTTCGGCCAGGTCGGCTTCGTTGACGCATTTGCCGCGGCCGGTGTTGACCATGAAAACGCCGTCCTTCATCCTGGCGATCAAGTCGGTATTGATCATGCCTTTGGTCTGCTCGGTGAGAGGCGTATGCAGCGAGATGTAGTCAGCGCGCGAAAGCAGCTCTTCGAGGGTCTCCACGTAGCTCGCCGCGTCCTGGTCGGCCCGCACCACGTCGTAGGCGATAACGTCCATGCCGAACGCTCTGGCCCGCTTGGCCACCTCATAGCCGATGCGGCCGAGACCGATCAGGCCGAGGGTTTTCTTAAAGAGCTCGGAGCGCTTGCACTGTTTCTTGAGCCACTCTCCGGAATGCATGCTGTTGCTGCCCTTCACGATGTGGTTGGGCAGGGCCAGCATGAGCGCCATGGCGAGCTCGGCAACGGCTACGCTCGAAGCCTGGGGAGTGTTGCGGACCTCGATCCCTTTCTGCTTGGCATACTCGAGATCAATGTTGTCCAGCCCCACGCCGCCACGGATGATCAGCTTGAGATTAGGGGCACCGTCGATGTACTCCTTGGTACACTTAGTCTTGGAACGGACGAGTACCACGTCGGCTTCAGCCACGCGGGCCTTGTCGTCGAAAACCTCACCGAACTTGGCCAGACGTTCCGGCAAGGAAGGATCGAATGCGTCGGAAATCAGGATCTTCATGGCCTCATCTCCCTGCTCCTGAGCCCTCCACTGGTCCCAGCTGGAAGGCATTGTGAAAGTTGTAAAACACGGGTAACCTATAAATGGGTATTTGTAACACACCGCGGCTGAGCTGTGAATAGAGGGTTTTCGCGGAGATCTTTTTTTTTTCGTTTTCAGCTAGATCGGCGCACTCGAGCGCATGATCAGGGGCGGGCGGGTCAGACTTTGTTGCCGATCGGTGTTGATTTTATTAGTAGAATGCGAGGTGATCGTGCCTCAGGGACACAGACGCGGAAGCGGTGGTCGATTTGCCGGTGGTCAAAGCGGCGGCGGTGGAGGTCGCGGCCTGCGGCTGAAACGCCCCCGCAGCGGCAGCGCCATCATACGGCAATAGTCACCCAGGTGCACACAGCCCGCATGCTCTTCGCGACCCGTCAACGGCTCGATCACAAAAGAAATCCTCATTCGCCACGAAGGTCGTAAGTCATTGATAACTAATGTTATATGTGTATTCGCTAATGTGTTGGGTGATTTCGAGGGATCGGCAGAGCAAAAATCGGGATATATCATGAGTCCGATTCGGCCGCGACGGCATGATCCACAGTGAAATGCGATCTCGACTTCAAGGTCGAAATAACGTTTTCGAGGATAGATGACCATGCTGGTATCCGAATCGATCGCTGGAGTTTTCAAAACGGTTTCGAAACCGAAGACGATGCGACGGCATGCAAGGTTCGTTTCGCAACTCGCGGCCTGCTTGATCCAAGACGACAGGTCTATTCAGCGGGCTTTTTCCGCGACGTCGTTGATCGCATCGCTCTGTTCGTTCTGGATGCGACTGAAGGTTTCCAGCGACTGGCTCGTCGCGCTCATGATCGCGCTCCGGCGATCTCAACGCGGGTCGTCCGATCCCGGAGAAACCCTGAAGAGCAAATATACGTTCGAAAAATTCGATTCCCTTGGAGTCGGGTTTCGAAGCCGCCGCCAGGTAGACAGGGCTGACGGGCCGCACGCGCGCTTCACTGGACCTGTCAGCCCGGATCGCAACGTCGAAGGACCAGGTGTCGAGGCCCGGAGCGGCCGGTTCAACGCAACCCGCAGGGCCGAAGATGTCATCAGCCGGGAGACCGCTGTCTCCCGGCTGATCGAAAACCTCCTCTCCCTCGACAAGCCCTTCCTCTCCGTGGTCCTCTGGCGCTACTACCACCGCCTTACGTTGCGACAGATTTCTCAACGGATCGGTATGCCTGTCTGGCTGGTGGAGCGCCGGATAGACGTGGCTCTCGACCTTCTCAGATCGAAGCTCGACAAGGCCTATCGTGGCGGCGGCGGGACCTGGCGCCAGGTCCTCATGCCGCTGCTTCCCGATCGTTGAGCGTACCCGCCGATACCATCCTCAGAGCCTCACCGAGATCCGGCTCAGCCGGGGCTGATTCAATACGATTTCACCGTCCAGCAGCACCGTCAAGCCTTCCGGGAGGGGAGTGTAAGGATTGTCTGTGCCGGGCTCGACCCACACTATCTCGACCTCGCGCTGGTGGTAGCGCAAGCGCGACAGGCGGAAGTGGTCCAGACCCAGGGGAAGGGGATGGAGGGCGAGGATCGGCCCGCTCTGGGGCAAAATTCCCACCACGCATCGGATGATCAGATCGTTCACCGCGGCGTGAAAGGTATCCGGTGCCCCGAAACCCTCACCGCTGTCGCCGCGATAGCATTCCCGCGCCACAGGCTTTTTGAGGTCGCCTTCCTCGAAATGAAGCTCTACATACCGGCGAAAGAGCTCCTCGAAATGGTCCAGCCTGACGGCGGAGCGGGTTTGCCGACGGACAACGGTGGCCAGCGCGTCGGCGATCAAGCTGGTCGAGGGAGGCCAGACCGTGGGGACGGTCCAGGGCGGCGCGACGCTACCGAAATCCGTTCCTCCCGATATCGCACCGGACACAGCAGCGTGGTTTCCATCGAGCTGTAGGATCGCCGGTGGGAAAGCGGTCCAGAACGCATCGCCGTCGACGAGCCGCGTCAAGGCCTTGACGAAGGGCTTGCGGGGCTCGCTGAGCCGAAAGACAAAGGGGAAGAATCCCTCGATCGTGCCTGGCCGCCGCGCCCGATCGTCGAGCTCGTCGTGGGCCAAAAAAAAGTGTTGATCGCGGTTCCAGAGGCTTCTCAATGCGGCTTCCTGGATTCTGCTGGCTCGCTGGCGGAAAGCGGACTCCTTCTCCCGGTCCCGGAGCATGGCGTAGCCCTCGGCCACAGCCGAGCAGGACGCGTAGAGATAGGCGGCAAATTCGGGTGTTTCGAAGGCGATGAGCTGTTCTTGATCCTGCTGCGTGGGGTCGGTCCCTGCAGGGGCAGCGATGGCCCAAGCGGGCAGCAGGAGCCTCGAGAGCCTCAGCTCCGCTGCCGAGCATGCCGGAAGACCGTCGTCGTCGTGGTCGAATGTGGCAAAGGTGGCTTCTACGTTGCGCGCCAGTAGGGGCAGGATTTCTTTGAGATACCGGGTCTCGTTGTGCACGTGGTAGACACCGATCGCCGCGGCCGGGATCCAGTGGAGCGGGGAACCTTCGGCGCTCTGGTCGATGCTCACGTCACCAAAGAGCCCTTCCGGGGACATGGTGCGCATATGGGCGCGCAGTTGGCCTGTGGCGAATCGGTTGTCCCGCAGCCAGCGTACCTCGCTGAGAATGTGCGCAGTTACATCGACGCGAACCCGTGCATCACGAGCGCTATGCAGTCCCCGGTAGAAGACGGGCGCCGTGAGCGGGGGCGCCTCGGGACGCAGCATGCAGTGCCGAACGAGAAACCAACGGTAGAACCAAAGCCGTTCCAAATAAGGATCGGAACAGTGGAAGGATGGGATGTTGGCGCTGAACCATTCATCGAAGACGGCACGATGGCGCCGCAGGGGATCGGAGTACCGAGCCCACTCGAGCGCCCTGTCGATCACCCGGTCCGCGCGCATTTCGGCGGCGAAGACCAGGCTCGTAGCGAGGGTCTCGCCCGGTTCGAGGTGTATTGAGCGTCGCAGGATCCGGCGTGAGCCGCCCGACCGTAGGGGAACACAATCGGAGCCGGTAAGCGCCAGGGAGACAGGGAGACCTCGAATCGATTTCTGACCCAGGAGAACGGGCCTGCTCCCGCTCAACGGAGGAATCTCCTTGGTGACAGCGAGCAGCAACGGGATGCCGCCGGGGTCAGGGGTTCGGTCGTCGGAGGGCTCTGCGGGCGGTGGCACACCTTCCGGCCGATCTGCGGGGCTGACGGCCTGACCATCCAGGTCCGCGCCGTCGACTCCGGGCGCCTCGTGGAACAGGATCCGTTTCACGAATCGTCCAGGAGGAGGAACGTAGGAGAGCTGGAGGCAGGGATGAGGCACACGGGGCAGAACGAGAAATCGCCATGTGATCCTTCTGTAACCTCCGCTCGTCCCTTCTTCTGCCGGGATACCTGCTGCTGAAAGCGGGGCGCTACTTTCAAGCACCCCTCCGTCGTCGCTGGCGGGATCGAAAGTCACAACCTGATGACTGCCGGAGAATGGAGAGGAGTATCCGCTCTCGGTATCGCCGTCGGTATTAGCGTTCCCGCCGCCGGTGTGCCCGGCGTCCACGGTCTTCAGGATCCGCTGCGTTACATCGGGGAAAGGGACGCTCTCCTGGCTGTTGTCGTCGAAGCGGAATGTCACAACGGCGGCCGATTGCTCTCCGTAACCGCGCGGACCGGCCACCAAGGCGAGCAGGTGGTAGGTGGCCAGGCGGCGCTCGACGGGCGGAGGATCGATGGCGACCAACTGCGGAAAGTCGAAGGAATGGTCTCCCGCCTGGCCGCCTTTCAGCGCCACGAGGGTGGGCTGTGTGTTCGGGCTCTCGCCAGGGTCGCCGATAGTGTAGCGCACGCCGTCGTAGTCGATCGATCCGGGAAGCAGCAGAAGCTGCTCGCTGGTGCCGGAGGGGAAAGTTCCCGGTGAGGGGAGCGTCGGGAGCCTCCACGTCCGGGGTGTCACGAAGAAGCCGTCGATGTTGACCGCGCCTCCGCCGCCATCAGATTGCAAGGCGATCTTGTGCAGTCCCGGTGTAAGCCGATCCGTAAAGAGACGCACACGCCGCCAGTGACGCGGCTCGTCGCCCCAGCCGCCGGTCGTAACGAGGTCGATCCTACCGGCCGCCTGACCGTCGATGCTGAGCCGCAGCGAGGCCGGCAATGCTGCACCGCTGGCGTAGCGGATCGAGAGACAGAGGTCTTCGTGGTCGGGGCAGATGACCAGGTAGAGCGCACGATCGCCGCGTCGCGCGCCGAAGCCGTTCCCCAGGCAGGAGCCTCCTGAAGCCGCACGTCTAGCATCGCGGCCGTGCGAATCGGTGCTGTAGAAGAACGCCTCGCCCTCCACCCAGTGGTAGGGCTCGACCGCGCGGTCGGTGAAGAGCGGGGTACCCGAGGTGGGGACGATGTTGGCGACGGCGGAGAGATCCACGGGAATCTGCCGCGAGCGCAGGCGGTCGGGGACAGGCGTCGCGGCTCCTGAGAGAACCAAGTCCACAACTCGAGGCTCGGTGCCGTGATTCAGCAGGCGCACCACGTCGACGAGCACGTCGTCTTCGGTGATGAACTTACACTCAACAACGCGGAAATCATCCGGTCCCGCAGGGGCTTCCGGCTCCGAGTCCGAACCCGGCGCTGCGTGACCGACCCGCCAGTGCACCTCGAGGTGCGAGGGGTACCAGACCGTTTTCAGGTGGCTCATGGTCAGCGGGAGCCCGGCCTCGTCGAGGAGTTCCAGCGCAAAGGGATCCCGAATGCCAGGTTGGGGGTGTAGAAAGGCAAGCTCTCCCATGCAGCCCGGCAGTTCCTCGATCCGTCGAGCGAAGAGACGCTTCCCCGTGGAACCGAGCGTGCCCTCCCGCGATCCTTCGCGACGCAGAAGGTCGTCCACACCGGGGAGCTCGACCGCGGATTGCTGCCCGCGGCCGATCGAGAGCGGCACCGCCGCAAGAAGCATCACAAGAAGTACGATGACGGGGAGCAACGATTTGGTCATGTCATGAATCCTACGGCCTCTGGGCAGAGTGCTCGGCAATTACCAGGCGCGAGCGCCGGTCTCCCTCGGTGACTAACGCTGGCCATTATCCAAAAAACATTTAACCACGAAGACTACGAAGGGTGAGGGAGAGATCTGGAATCTTTCTCTCCCAGCCCATAACTTAGAGTGGGACACAGCCTTGCGGCTGTGTCCCCTTTTCTGTGAGCAGCGGCAGCACGCCGAAACCGCTTAATTGGTCGAAAACGAGATCCCCGTCTAGTCGATGAGAATCCGGTCGCGGTTGGTCAGATAATCCGACCCCACCGCCGGCCGAATCAGCGCCTGGAAGTAGACCTCCCTGCTTTCCAGAGAGGGATTGTTGGGGATGCTCAGGTTGAGGCTCACGTTGCCCGAGCTGGGAAAGAGACCCTGCTTCAGCACGGTCATCGACGATGTATCGATCTGAGCCACGCCGGCGCTCCCATAGGGGGTATGTCCCGGAGCGAAGGAATAGGCCGCGACGTAGCCGTCACCCGACGGGCCCCAGAGATCGAACGTCACCGATCCACCAACCTGTGCATCGCCGTGGACCACGAGATCGATGTCGAGCCCCATCTGGTCCAGGCAGAGGGCGGCCAGCTTTTTAGCCCGGCTGGGGTTCGCGCCGTCGATGAGGCCGCAGAACTCGAAAGAGTTGCCCACGGTGCCGTAGGTGCCGGTGGAGTAGAAGACGCACTTGGTGTACGAGCCGTTCTTGAGCACGGCGTCGGCGGAGCTCGACGGTGTGAGATGGTCGCACGAGGAAGCGTCACCTTCGTACCCAAAGCTCATTCCGGCCGTCGGCTGTCCGGTGACGCCAGCCAGTGTGCCTGACAGGGTCGTTCCGCTCGAGGCGCTGGAGATCCCGAAATAGGAGCGGTAGATCGAGCTTGCCGAGTCCTGGGCGAAACAGTTGCCGCCTTCCATGTAGGCCGCGCCCCCTGCGGTCAGAAAGTTGACCAGTGTGTAGGCCTGGGTGCTGGAGAGCTGCGTGTTGTGCGGGCTCATGCCGAGGCAGACGATCACGGCGTCATAGCCGCTGAGTGACGAGGGCCACTGAGAAGTGTAGTCGTAGCTCAATGCGAAGTCGGCGCAGAAGTCCACCCAGTCGTCACCGGAGAAGGGCGTTTTGTCGAGATCGATGACGCAGATGGCGTTGTGGGCGGTCACCTCGAAGTAGTTCCACCCCTCGACCGGGCTGGCGTAGCTGTTGGCCGCTGCAGACGCGTCGGTGGCCGTGATGCGATAGGCGATCAGGTCGCCGATCGACGCTGAAGCCGTGGGTGTGCCCTCGAAGAGGAAGGTGCCGGCGGCACGCGCCATGACGACGGGAGGCTGGGGATTGCTGTTGATGTTGTACTCCAGCGTGACCGAGGGGATCCCCGTGTTGTCGATTGCCCGCGCCTGAAAGGTGGGCGGCCAGTCCGCCACGGCCAGGCCGTGAACGACGTCGTGATCCAGCTCGGGAGGTGTGGTGTCGGTTTCAACGACGAATGTGTGTAGGCCGGCGGGAGCTACCGGCGGGTTGGTGCGCGTGTTCCCTTGCAGGTCTTCAGCGAAGATGTAGAAGGAAACCGTTGTCCCGGATGCCTGAGCCGGAATGTCGCCGCTGAATTCGTTGGGTTGACCTGTCGTAGCCATGGTCGCGCTGCTGAACGGCGCTCCCCCGGTGGTCGACCAATAGATCTTGGGGTAGCTGGCCAGCGAGGTGGAGTTGTTGGTGTAGATCTCAGCCCTCACCGCGGTAGGGCCGCTGGTGTTCTCGTTGTCGCAAGGCGGGTAGGCGTAGATCCTCACGCCGTCGCCGCGCACAAAGTTGCGCGTGCGGCAGTGGACCGAATCACCCCAATACGTGCCACCCGAGGAGACCTTGATCGCGTCGTAACCGGGGCAGGCGGTCTCATAGATTGCAACCGCCGTGTCGTCATGTGAAGTGTTGTACTTCGGTAGGATGATCTTGTTCTGCGTCTGGAGCGAATTGATATAGGCTGTCATGCTGTAGCTCTGGTCCCAAAGCGGCATGCGATGGATTTTGTAGGGGCGGTCGTAGGGGCTGGCCAGAGTCTCGTAGTACTTCAGCGCCGCCTCGGACCAGCCGCGGTGGCTCGTGTCCAGCGGAAAGTAGCTCCAGAGAAGCACGTCGGGTGCCAAAGGCTTGCCAAATGTATCGATGTGTTCGATGTCGATCTTCAGATCCCGTGTCACGTAGCGGTCGATGCCCAGGTACTGGGCCATGACCGCATCGACCTGAGACTGGCTCATACCAGGATTTTCCGAATAGACCAGCGTGGAAGACCAGGCGTTGCCGTAACCGTCAGCGTAATAGTTGCCACCCGTATGGGTCAGGTTGGAGGCGTAGAGCGGAACGCCGTAAGCCTGGCTGATCTTTTGCGGAATAACGTCGTCGAGCGGCCGGGGGCGGTTGTAGACGTTGTCCACCAGGCCGAAATCGTTGTTGCCGTCCCAGAGGAACCAGGGGCCGTAGTCGCGCACCCACCACGTGTTGGTGCTGGCGATCAGCCATTTGACGTTGGTTTGCGGAATGCTGTTCGAGTTCAACCAGCTCTGCCACCAGCTCTTGTCGCTCGTAGTCGTAATGATATAGAGGTCGTTGTCTTTCTGCAGCTCGCGCATGAGGTCCGCATTGTCCCAGAGGCAGAAAACGCCGAGCGATTCGTCCCATTCTGCCGCCGCCCGCACCGGCCCGCTCGGAGGGGCGGTCGTGCGGTGGTTGAGGCCGATGAGATGAACTAGCGCTTCTTCCTCGGGGGTGAGACCGATGGTCAGCGTCTGATCGTGGCCAGGGGATTGATACCGCGGCTCCTGCGCGAAACTCTGCGGAGCGGCGAGGAGGAGCAGGCAGAGTGCCAAAAAGGCGGGGGATTTGTTAAACATCGCTGGATACTCCGGCTCTTAAGAGGTTGTGGGCGCCTCGAAGGCGAGGCGAAACCGTTGCCGGCGATTATACACGAGTTGGGCGAGAAGCCAAATTGTTAACTCAGACTCTCCACGAAGGGCGTAACGAGATCGTGCAGACGCCAGGCTGGCGAGGCGCCTCCGCAATTCAATATTTGACGTCTAGAGCGTCGATGATAACGATGGCGCCCTGTGACAAGGGGTGGTGGGTTCCGGTGGCAACGATCTTGATCGTATGGTTGCCGTAATCGAGACCCTTCTTGTAATAGATGAGGGCCTCCAGTTCTGTCGTAGCCGAGTAGAGGTCGACGAGGTCGTCCAGAACGTCGTCGATGTAGACCTCGGCTCTGCCGGCGTTGTGTGTTTTCACTCCGGTCCATGCGACACCATCACCGATAAAATCGAAGGTCGCGGTTGCCAGGGGTTCGTTCGATATGGTGAGGCTGCCCCCGCTTGCGAGCGGTTCGTTCAGATTGGACCAAAATTCGTCGTAGATCACAAATTCGTTGGAGTCGTCGTAACGTTGATTATGCAACATTTTCTGCCAATTCAAACTGCCATCGGTTGTGCGATAGATCTGTCCCCAGCCTCCGACGAAGAGTGTCTGATCCTTGCTGTAGCAGGGTGATATGACGCCTGATCTGAGAAATTTACCCCAGAGTCCCGCGTAAAACCAAGTGGCCCCGCGATCGGTGGACTTGAACATCCCGCGGCTCTTGGATGCGGTGAACACGGTGCCGTCCTGAGCAAAGTCCGGCGATATGAAGAGTCCTTCGGCGACGAGCTGGTCGAAACCGTTATCGATGAAAACCCACGACTTTCCTCGATCAGCGGACATGTAGGCGCCGTTGTTGACCACACCTGCGAAAATAACTCCGTCTTGGCTGTATTCGGGAGAGATTGCAAGCGAGAATATTTTCTCTCCACCGAACGCCAGGCGCATCCAGTTCTTTCCGTCATCGGTGGATTTGAACAGTCCCGCGTCAGTGCCGGTGAACAGGGTTCGGTCCTCGAAGAAGTCAGGAGAGATTGCGAAGCAGTAGGATATTTCGAAGTCGGCGGCGTAACCGGTGAACGACGTGCCTCCGTCGGTCGTTTTATAAATCTTGAAGATGCCGTTCTTGTCGTTCCCGGCGAAGAGCGTCTGATCGGACTTGAAATTCGGCGAGATGACCATCGCCCGAACATAGAGGAAATTGCTCGGGTCCACCTCGAGGTCGTACCAGGCCATGCCACCGATGGTCGTCTTGATCACATCGGGAAAGATTCCTGCGAAAACCGTTTGATCATGAGCGAAATCGGGGCTGGCTTGCATCGAGGCGATGTGCATCGACGAAACTCCCGTCGAGTTGGGGATCCAGCTCTCGCCGTAGTCAGTCGATCGATAGACACCACCTCCGTAAGCTCCTCCGAATACGGTTCCGTCTTCACCGAAATCGGGACTGATCGTCATCGCTCGGATGAAATTTTGGTTATACACATTCATCTGGGTCCAGAGATCCGCGGCGTTGGATGATCGGTGGAGACCTTCCCAGGTTCCCAGAAAGAGTGTTTGATCTACGGCATAGTTGGAGGAAAAGCCGATATCGAAGTAATGGGTATCGGTTTGGAGTGGAACTTTTTCCATCAATCCGTTGACCGCCAGGGTCCATTGGTTGCCGCCGTTGACGGATTTGTAGACGTCTTCCTTGGTGGATATGAAGATGGAGTAATCATTGGCGAAGTCGGGTGAGAATGCCACGTTGACGATGTTGAGGTCGTTGATGCCGTCATTTCTCTGGATCCAGTGTTCCCCTCCCGTCTTCGATTTGAGAAAGCCCTCGCCCCAGGTTCCCAGCACAACGATCTGATCCTTCGCAAATTTGGGCGAACAGGCGACCGATTGAATCCAGGTGCCGGAGAGATTGGTGTTCGGTTCGAACCACGTCGTGCCGGCGTTGATCGACTTGAACAGTCCATTCTCGGAGCAACAAAAAAGCGTGCGGTCCACTGGAAAGGACGGCGAGATCGCCAGATCGTTTACGGTGGGGGCAATGAGCCCACTGAGGCACTGCTGCCAGGAGGCGCCGCCGTCGGTAGATTTGAAGACCCCTCTTCCGTCGGTCGCCGCGAACAGGGTTTCATCGAGCACGAAAAAGGGTGATAGCGCGAGCGCATTGACTCTCAAGTTCGCGAGTCCTTCGTTCGCGGTGTTCCAGGTCCGACCTCTATCGTGCGAGACGTAGACTCCGCCCTTGGTGCAACCCAAGAATATGGTATCGTCATTTTGGAATCCAGGAGAAATATGTATACAGGTGATGGCGTAGTGGGGAAAACCGATCTGTGATGGTACCCATGTCGAGCCCTCGTCGGTCGACTTGAGGATGAAGTTGTCCATATGGCTCAGGCTGCAGAAGACAGTTTGGTCGTTGTGGTAATCGGGGCTCACCGCGACGGCTCTGATGAAGTCGTGCGGGGAATGAGCCGTGGTTTCACGGGCAAAAACCAGGAGAAAGAGGATGAGGAAGCCGGTCCTTAGACACTTCATTCTCAAAACACTCCCAAAGCTGTACAGCGGCGATCACTCTGATGCCGAACATTGTCGGGCGACAGCGCTTTCTGGAGACCGGGTCAACCGATCCGTATGAAGACCTACAACATCGATGTGGTAACAGGAACAAGTGACGTCACATTCTTCAATCCGTTTATAGCTCATCTTCGGCCGCTTCTCGTTCGCCAAATACTCAGCATAGTACCACTAAGCCGGCGTTTGGGCTCGGTCATCACGACCAAATCTGACCCAAATCCGAGCGAAGAATCTGTAAACCTGTTTTGTCGCAAGCCCTTATCGAGGTGCGGAAAATTTAATCCAACATTTTCGAAAGAGAAGTTTTTTTCTGTTTTGTTCTCTCCTCAACGCCTCCTGCTCACGTGTCAATCTTCAACCCCTCCAAGGTCTCCAGGTGGCGTTTTTTTTCATCTCCTGCCTCCAGCAGTCCAGATCGAGTCGCGCCGAGGGCCGTACGACCTCCCGCGCGCCTAGTCTAAGGAGGGAGCTCGATTCTTGAAACGGATAAAGATCGTCTTGAACCGCCCGGCATCGGCAACCAGGCAAGCACTGCACTCCTCGCCATTCGGCTGGAACGGCTCGAGGCGGACCTCGAATCCCAGGGATTCGTAGAGCTCGACGAACTCGCTCAGCCTGGGCTCATCGGTCGTCGTCTTCCGCTCCCATCCGTCTTTCTCGCGGGTTTTCTGTCTCGACGTCACCATATCGTTTCTTCGCTGGTCCGTTGATGTCGAGCTGCTCATCGTTTGATGGGCGCTGTTTGGGTCTGTTTTTGAAGCCAACACCGCTTTGGAGCGGTGTTCCGCTCGCTTGAGGGGATATATTACACTCGTGGAGTGGAGTGACGCAACGATTTGAAGGTGCCTGAAGCGTCACTCCCGCCGGACGGCAGCCGGTCGATCAGCGCCCGAGCCTGTTGCGAACAGGGGTGGCGGATCGAGATCGGTCTCGAGAAAGCGAGGAGATTATGAAATCAAAGGTCGTAAAAGCCCTGACCATCGCCGGTTCGGACAGTGGAGGTGGAGCCGGCATCCAGGCGGATCTGAAAACATTCGCCGCCTTCGGTGTGTTCGGCATGTCAGCCGTGACCGCGCTGACCGCGCAGAACACCGCCGATGTTCAGTCAGTCCTGGAGGTCTCGCCGGAGTTCGTGGTGGCGCAGATCGAGTGTGTCTTGAGCGACCTGCCGGCAGAGGCTGTCAAGACCGGCATGCTGGCCGGCCCCGCCATCGTAGCCGCCGTGGCTGAATGTCTGGCTCGCCACAACCCGCCGCATCTAGTGGTCGATCCGGTGATGATCGCCAAGAGCGGGGCTCCGCTCTTGGCGACCGAGGCGCGCGCCGTGCTCGCCGAGCGGTTGCTGCCGCTGGCGGAGGTTGTGACACCCAACCTGTCCGAGACGGAAGAGCTCACAGGCCTGCCGGTAAAGTCCCTGGCGCAGATGAAGGACGCTGCCGTCAGGCTCTCCGAACTAGGGGATTTGCCGTGGGTGGTGGTCAAAGGCGGTCATCTGGCCGAGAGCGCCGCGGCCATCGATGTGGTCTACGACGGTCGCGAGATCACTCTCCTGGAGGGCCCCTTCTTTCCCGGAGTGAGTGTGCATGGCACGGGATGTACGTTTTCCGCCGCCATCGCCGCCGGATTGGCCGGCGGCCGGGCGCCGCTCGAGGCGATCCGGCGCGCCAAGGAGTACGTGGCGCGTGCCATCGAGACCCGGCTAGCCGCGGGCCGTGGTCATCCCGCCCCCAATCACCTCAACGGGGTGACCAGTGACTGGGTGTAACCCCAAGTGCCCGTCGGTCGCGGGCCTCAGCGCTCGCTCGAGAAAGATACGAGTGGCGCATTGAGATGCTCATCGCGTTGCCGCTGCCAACACGAAACGGGACGCTGCCGCACGGGCTGTTTCGGTACGCTGCCGCTGCAAAGAGGTTCGGCGATGTTGTGTCTTGCGCTAAGCGATGGGCCGGTTGAGAACGCCTATAGTCCAAGCTTCTTGCGGAGCTCGGCCAGCGGCTTTTCCTTCAGCTTGACCTGCTCCCCGGAGATCATGGCTCTCACGGCCCTGAGCTCGGCGCGCGACAGACGCACACCGTGAAGCACCTGGTTTTCGAAGGCCTCGAAGGAGAGGGGCGCCACCGCCTGGGTGATTGTAGCCATGGCCTCGGCATAGGCCCGTATCTCGTACTGCGCATGGGGGCTCATGCGAAGCTTGATGAAGTGGAAGAGATTGTGGAGGTCGATCTGCCAGTACCACTGGGTGTAGAGGCTCAAAGGCAGGTTGATCCGCGCGAGCTCCCGCGCCACGTCGGCATCGATCAGCTCCCGGTAGCTCTCGTAGACTGCGGCCTGGTCCTTCTTCAGGATCTCGAGGACCTCGACCTGGAGGTCGGCAGGTACCTCCTCGTCGGCTCGGGCCTGGCGGTTGCTCTCGCTCTGTCGCCGGACCGTGTTCTGTGCCGGCAGGAAGAACTCCTCCTCCATCACGCTGTACCTACCGGAGATTTCATTGAGCCGAGCGGTACGATGGCGTACCCACTGCCGGGCCACGAAGATCGGCATCTTGGCGTGGAAGGTGAGGATCACCTGCTCGAAGGGGGAGGTATGGCCGTGTTTCATGAGGTAGTTGATCAGACCCTTGTCCTGTCGGACCGACTTGGTCCCGTCGCCGTACGACACACGAGCCGCCTGAACGATGCGCCGATCTCCACCCATGTAGTCGACGAGCCGCACGAACCCGTGGTCGAGAACCTCGATCGTGCGGTCGAGAAGCTCCTCGGCTTCCGGAACGATGACGTGCCCCATGACACCCCCTTCCTTGTATTCTCTTTTTTTACATTTAGATCACCGGCGCGACTCCACGCGGATCCGGCCCTCCGCCGCCGGCGTGACCTCTTTCCTGGACTCGACGAATCGTATCAGGGCCTCGGAGTATTTGAAGCCAAGATCTTTGACCCCCTTGTTCTTGCCGAACATCACGTATCCATCTCCCCGTTGATACATGTACGAGTTGATCGCCACCGTGTAGACGCTCTCCGCCCTCAGCGGCGCGCCGCCGATCGTCACTGTGAGATCGCGCTCTGGCGGAGGCGCGATCACGACCTCCATTCCGGCGACCGCGCCGAAGGCGCGCTGGCGTTCCTCGGCGATGAAGATCGAGTGACGCAGAGCTTCGAGGAGCGTGCGGCCCTCGAGCGAGACCACCATGACGGTGTTGTCGAAGGGCAGCATCGTGACGATGTCGTTGACCGTCACCTCGCCGGGGCCGAGCCTGGTGCGCACGCCTCCAGTGTTCTGGATGGCGCAATCGGCGTCGGCGGCCCAGCGCAGAGCGTCGGCCACGAGGTTGGGGTAGGGCCGGTCGAGCCAGCCCTCGCCCTCCGCCGGGCTTGGTTCGGTCACCGCGCCTACTACCCGCATCAGCGTTGCTGAAAGCCGCTTCAGGTACGGCTCGAGGCGCGCCAGCACCTCCGGATCCTCATCGAAGGGGCCCAGCCGCAGCGGCTGTGTGTTCTCTTGGGTGCCCTCATCCGGCTCCAAGTTGATCGGGATCAGTCCGCCCTCGAACCTCTCGAGATCGCGACCCTCGAAGTGCAGCGTCACCTTGCCCAGAAAGAGCCCGTGACACCCGGCCTGCACGACCACCGTGTTGCGCACGCGGCGCGGCGTAAACAGGGCCGTATGCGAGTGCCCCCCGACGATGAGGTCGATCCCTGCAATGCTCCGGGCCAGGCGGTTCCGGTCGTAACCGTAGCCGCAATGGGAGAGCACGATCACATGATCGACCCGCTCGCGCAGGCGGGGGACCAGGTCCCTGACCACGGCCTCGGGATCGAGCACCTCGAGCTGCTCGAGCCGGTCCGCCAGCACCATCGATTCCAGATCGGGTGTGATGAAACCGATGATCGCGATCTTACGTCCGCCCCGCTCGATGATGATGTAGGGATCGAAGGGATGGACCTGGTTCGCTTCCTTGACGAGATTGGCGCAGAGGAAGGGGAAACCGGCGAGTTCCTCAAAGCCCAGGATCGTTTCGAGATCATGGCTGAACTCGTGGTTACCCACAGTCATGGCATCGTATCCAAGCAGAGCCATGCCGATGAAATCCGGTTCCACACCGTTCAAGTTGGACACAGGCATTCCGTCGCACACGTCGCCGGCGTCGAGCAAAAGGACGTTCTGCTCCTCCCGCTTGATCTGGTCGACGGCGCTTTTGCGCGCCGGGATGCCGCCCACCCTTCGGGCATCGCGCTCGAAGGCGAGCGGTCTGCCGTGCGTGTCGTTGGTGTGCAGCACCGTCAGGGTATAGGAATCATCGCCTGTCCCGAGGAGGGCCAACCAGACCAGGGCGTAGTTGAGGATGAGGTTCATGTCGACGTCCATTTCGGCCACCGGTCCGGCCGGCGGCGGTAGGTGGGGCCATGAAAGCTGACGGGTTTCGCGTCAAAGTATCGACCCCGAGGATTCCTGATGGTATCCAGGCGCTGCAGCGCGGGATTCCGCTTTCCACGCGCCGCGCTGCAGGTAAAACTATATCGAAGGCCGGGTCAAGAAGTAAGCTGAACCCTTCTTTGGGCTTAGGTCCTTGCAATCGCCAATCTCAATTGGTTGACTCATTGCTTCGACCATCTAAAGCCAAATCACTCAATTCGAGGCGAGGATTGTCGTGGAGTACTCTCGACTCATACACCGGGCCATGGATTTCGCTGCCGCGGCCCACAAGGATCAGCAACGCAAAGCGAATGCAGTGCCCTACATCAGTCATTGCGCCGCGGTGGGGCTCATCCTCCAGAGCGCCGGCTTCCCGTCCGCCGTTGTTTCCGCCGGGATCTTGCACGACGTGCTCGAGGATACGCCGGTGACCGAAGAGCAGATCGAAAAGAGCTTCGGCAGTACCGTGGCCGGCCTGATCCATGGTGTCAGTGAACCGGACAAAGCGCTGAGCTGGAAAGTCCGCAAGCAGAACTATTGTACGATGATCAGCGAGGCATCGGAGGAGACCTTGGCGATCGTTGCGGCGGACAAGATTCACAACATCCATTCCATGTTGCTCCATGACGAGATGGGGGGCGATCTTTGGAGCATTTCCAAGGGGAGCCGCGACGAGTTGCTGTGGTATTTTGGAACAGTCCGCACCGTGCTGCACGACCGCTTCGGCGTTTCCGGTTTCGGCAAGATCATTCCGCTCATCGAAATTTTCGACAAGGCGCTCGAGCTGCTGGAAGAGGTCCGCTAACCGGCTTTTACAGGTAGGGAAGGAGGAGCCCGTGACGTCGATCATCTCCGCCCTGGCGTGGACGAGCGGTTTGCTATGCGCCCTGGTCTGCACTCCCTTTCTCGTGAGCGTGGCGACGTTTTGTTCACCTAAGGGGCAGTCTTTGTGGAGCCGGTTCTTTTTGCGCCTGATTGTGAAGGCGTTTTTCGTTTTCGTGCGGGTGCGAGGTGTAGAACGGGTCGATGCCGGCGTCCCGCATCTCTTCATGGCGAACCACGCCAGTTTTTTCGATCTCTTCATCCTGGCGGCCTATCTACCTGGCACCACGCGCGGCATCGAGGCCGCAGAGCACTTCAAATGGCCCGTCTGGGGCAGCTACTTGCGTGGTGTGGGTATGATTCCGATCGATCGTACCAGCGCTGCGGCTTCGATGCGCAGCATGAAGCTCGCGACCACGAAGATCAAGCAGGGTTACTCGATCCTGGTCCTGCCGGAAGGCACGCGCACCGTGACCGGCCGCATGCGAGAATTCAACCGGCTGCCCTTTTCCATCGCCAGGAAGGGGGGCTGCGATATCGTGCCCGTGGGCCTCGAGGGAACCTTTCGTGTCAAGGCGAAACTCAGTTGGATCATCCGACCGGGCCGTGTTCAGATGACCTTCGGCGCTCCCATTCCGGCAGCCGTGGTCGGGGAGCTGGAGATCGGCGATCTCGTGGCGTTGGTGCGGCAGAGGGTGGCCGAGCTTTGCGGGGAGAGCGTGGATAATGAAGGAGGCGACGGCCAGCGGAGCTAACCGATTTTATGAGCTGCGCCGATCTTCGTCACATTTCTCGAAGACCCCGCGGTTGATCAGCGCGGCCATCGTCCCGGCGCCGAAGCCGTTGTTGATGTTGACGACCGCCACGTTGGCGGAGCAGGAGTTGAGCATGCCGAGCAGCGCGGCCACCCCGCCGAAGGACGCGCCGTAGCCGATGCTCGTGGGCACGGCGATGACCGGTCTGTCGACGAGCCCGCCCACCACGCTGGCCAGGGCGCCCTCCATCCCCGCTACCACCACCAGAGCGCGCGCGTCTCTGAGCGCATCGATCCGTCCCAGGACGCGGTGGATGCCGGCCACACCGACGTCGTAGAGCGATGTGACCTTGGCGCCCATGACGCTCGCGGTAGTCTTGGCTTCTTCGGCGACGGGAATGTCCGATGTCCCGGCGGTGACCACGATCACCGAACCCACGGGGGGGGCGGCTTTGCGCCGATCGATGACGACGCAGCGCCCCGGGGCGTTGTACACGGCGTCGGGATGGGTTTTCTTCAGAGCGCGATACACTTCCTCCGAGGCGCGCGTCGCCAGCAGGACCGAGCTCGAGCCAAGGATCTCTTTGCCGATTCCAACCACCTGATCTGGTGTTTTGCCTTCGCAGAAGATCACCTCCGAGAAACCGCAGCGCAGCATGCGATGGTGATCGACGTGCGCGTAACCCAGGTCGGAGGCGATCAGTTTTCTGAGCTCGTTCAGCGCGTCGGCTGGATCGCGTTCACCCTTCGCCACTTTGTGAATCAGGTTTTCGAGGGTTTCGTCGTTCATGAGATATCGATGTTCCGTTCAGTTGGCGCGTGCATCGACGTCGAGGTCGAAGTGTCGTCCCGCGCAGTGGATATGGTAGGCCAGGCCCGCGATCATGGCGCCGTTATCGGTGGTGAGCGAGAGCGGCGCGATGAAGAGCGGTAGCCCTCGCTCTGCCGCCTCTTCGCGTAGCCGGGACCGGAGCAGCGAGTTGGATGCCACCCCACCTCCCGCGGCGACTGCGCGCGCACCGTGGCGCTCGGCGGCCTGAAAGAGCCGTTTCGTGAGAACCTCCACTACCGCTTCCTGAAACGAGGCCGCCAATGCGGCTCGCGAGCGACGATCGTCCGGTCGGTAGACCGGTTCGATGCCGCTCGCGGTGCGACCTTTCTTCTTGAAGAGTCCTCGGTGTCTGTACAACACGGCGGTTTTGAGGCCGCTGAATGAGAAGTCGAGGCTCTCCCGCGACCCGGGCAGCGGGCGCGGCAGGCTGAATCGTTCGCAACCCGCCTGCGCGGCGGCCTTCTCGATCGCCGGACCGCCGGGGTATTCTAGCTGCAGCACGGCCGCCACCTTGTCGAACGCTTCGCCGGCGGCATCGTCCAAGGTTCTACCGATGAGCTCGAGATCGAGTACGGAGCTCACGAGATAGAGACTCGTGTGACCGCCCGACGCGACCAGAGCTACGAGGGGATAGGGCGGCGACTCTGCATCCATGACCGAGGCATAGACATGGGCTTCAACGTGATTGACCGCAATCAGGGGGAGTCCCCGGGCCAGTGCGAGTCCCTTCGCCGCGTTCAGGCCGACGAGCAGACTGCCGATGAGCCCCGGTCGATGAGTCACCGCAATGGCATCGAGATCCGCGGGCTTCAGTCCACCTTGCCGAAGAGCTTCTTCGATTACTGGATAGACGGTCTCCAAGTGAGAACGGCTGGCCACCTCGGGCACGATACCGCCGAAAGGAGCGTGCAGAGCGATTTGAGACGACACCACACTGGAGAGGACGGAGTTCCCCCGTTCAACCACTGCGGCGGCGCATTCATCGCAAGATGTCTCGATGCCCAGAATAATCATGGTTCTTCGGTCGCCTGGATCGTGTGTTCTCAGAGGGTGACGGCGCGGGTGCTCTGCGGAACTCAACTGGTCTTCTTGCCGGCCCTTTTCTTCTTGGTGGCTTTGGCTTTCTTGGCCGCACCCTTCTTGGGGGCTGCTTTCTTTTTAGTCGCATTTTTCAACGCGGCAACGCTGGAAGCCTTTTTGGTCTTCCCGGCCTTGGCTGTCTTTTTTGCCTTCGTCGCGGCTTTGGTTTTCTTCTTGGTGGTCTTTTGCGACATCAGCTTGATGGCTTTCTTGTTGTCCGAAGCTTGGAGAAAAAAGCGCTCGCCGACTTCCTCCGAGATGCCCGTGCTGCCATACCCGTATTCCACGTTGACCTTGGCCTTCGAAAGGGCGGTGGCGATCTCCTCCAGGGCTCCCGGCCGGTTCTCGGCTCCGATTTCGATCACATCGGTATCGATGACCAGGATGCCCTTTTCACCCAGTGCATGAAGAGCATCGACCGGTTTATCAACGATCATCCGCAGCACGCCATGATCGACGGTTCCGAACAGAGTGAACGCCGAGATATTGACCTTGATCTCTTTCATGACGCTGCAGATCTTGGCCATCATACCCGGCTGATTCTCCAAGAACACGGTCAGTTGTCGTTGAATCTTCATGTTACTCTCTTTCATGGTTTTCAATGATCCCCGTAAACAATAACAGTTTTTCGTCCCTTGTTTTTGATAGGACGAGATTATTGAAAATGGGGAGAGATGGAAAGATTTTTTCATCGTCTTTTGAACTTTTTGATCAGTTGCAGGTTGAAGCTCTCCCCCGGATTATCTCGGCAGAGAGGTGAAGACCGGTTCTCCACGGACGAGCTGAACCGCTTTCCGAAGAACCCTGTCCTCGACGCCGGCATGCGGGAGTGGGCCGACCACGTCTTCTAGATAGGGTGTCGGTATCTCCCGGCTCCTGAGGTGCTTCTGGATCTTCTTGCGGTCGCTCGTCTCGATGGTCACGACGAAATCGGGCTCCAGCCCTCCACGATCGCCGGCGTGGTCATCGCGGGAGAAAGAGCGACCGAGAGGCGTGTAGTATCTGGCCGTGGTGAGCTTGATGATCACCGGCTCGCCGAACTCTCTCCGGTAGGCGGATTGAACCCATCCTTTGCCAAAGGTTCTGGACCCCATGAGCAGGGCTCTGCGGTGATCGTGCAGGGTTCCCGCAAAGACCTCGGCTGCCGATGCGGTCTGCCCGTTGACCAGCAGGATCAACGGTATCGAAGCATCGATGCAGAGGCTGGAAGAAGCCCGGTAGAGCTCGTTCGCGCGCAAAGAGCGCCCCTGGGTTCGTAGCAGGACGCCCTCGTTCACGAAGAGATTGGCCGCCTCCAGGCCCGACCGGAGCAGACCTCCGTGGTTGAACCGCAGATCGATGACGAGACAGGATGCTCCCTGCGCTTTGAGCTGTTCGACGGTTCGAACCATCTCCTTGCGGGTTCCCTGGTGAAAACCCTTGATCCTGAAGTAGCCGATCCCGAGCTCGGCGTCGATCATGCGCTCTCCGAAAACAGTCGGCTTCACGATCTTCTCACGTACGATCTTCAGAATCTGTGGCGCCGAACCTTGCCTGCGGAGAGTGATGCGGCACGAGGAACGTTCCGGACCTTTCAGGAGAGCCATGACCTCTTCCAGGGGGAGCCCGCTCACCGCGCGCCCGTCGATCTCGAGGATCTCGTCTCCCGGCCTGATCGCGGCGTCTTCTGCAGGAGAGCTCGGGTAGGGATAGCGGACCCGGACTCGGCCATCGGAAATCAAGCTGAGTCCGACTCCACCAAAAGTTCCCACCGCTTTTTCGTTGAAGGCTTCCTCTTCGTCAGGCCGATAGAACTCGCTGTACTCATCGAGGGAGGTCACCATCCCCTCGAGTGCAGCGTAAATCAACTGCTGGGGATCGACCTCGTCGACGTAGGAGTCCACGATGAGATCGAGGGTTTCGGCGATCCACCGCACCGGCTCGTCGGCGAGCTTCCCGGACGGAGGCTCGCGGTCGGCGGCCGCGGGCTGCTCGGGGGCCGCGAGAAAGAGGAGCGCCGAGGCCACCACGATGACGAACGCCGGGATACCGCTTTGAAAAGAGTGCCGCGTTCTGTAGTATTTTTCAGTGCCCATAACCCAACCCCGGGACACTGCAGCCGAAGCAGTGTCCCTTTCTTTCTCGGAATACATAGGCTTCCGAGGCTGTCAGAATGGAAAACAACTCCATGTATCGCCCTCGATGTGCGGACGGAGAGTTCAGCTGGTCACAGCGAGCAGGACACGATCGATGAAGAAGAAAGTCAAAAAATTTGCCCTCGTTCTGGTTTTCTTGATTCCGTTGCTCTATTTCACCTTTACGGTCCTCTTCTTTTCACCGCTGGAGGAGGAGTTCGGTCCCGTCGAGTACATCGTGCCTCGTGAGGTGGATTTCTTCATCAACAAGTACGACCTGGCCGGCGATTTTGCGCCTTTTCCCGTACCCAAGGTCTACCTCGATCTCAAGGTGAACAGGGACTGGAGGAGCTTCTCCGAATCCGAGTTTTTCCAGCGGATCATCGAGGGCCGCAGCATCGAGGAGATCTTCGCCGACACGCAGCAGAAGATCAAGGATCTGCCTTTCGATCCGCTCGAGGATCTCATTGGCGAACAGGTCTCCGTCGCCGGGACCTTCACGAGCAACGGCACCCTCGAATCATTCCTGCTCTTCTGCCGTGGAACGTGGAAAGCCAAGTTCTATTTCGAGCTCATGACATGGAACATCATACGAGGTTTTTTTCCCGACCCGCGTCTGTCAGAGAGCTCGCTGGAGTTCGATCCGCGGGGATTCATGGCGCTCACCCTGTCCGACGGCCGCACCTTCTATCTCAAGCGCTGTGCCGATGTGATGATCATTGGCAACGATGACGAGCTCATGATGCAGGTTGCCGATCTTGTCTCCCTGGGCAAGGATTCGATCGATCTCAGCCTCGGAGGCTCGCATCAGTACTATGAAAAGGTCACCAAGGTTGACCATGAGAGCCGGGAGATCGTGGATTTTCACATCAACCTGGAGTCCTTTTTCAGCCACATGGCCTTTGACGACGCCTGGAGAGAGAACCAGGTTGACTTCTCGGTGATGACGGTCATGGATATCTTCGATCCCGCTTTCTTTCTCGACGTCACGGGAACGCTCGATCTCTCCGAATCGGTCCGGATCGACACGCGCACGGAGTTCAACAAGCAGAACGTTCAGGAAGCCAAGACCGGTCTCTTCGACCTCGACAGCATCAAGATCCGAGAGAATATGGCCGAGCTCGCCAACATGCTGCCGTCCGACATCTTTCTGGCCGGGTGTGTGCGGCTCGATATCCTCGAGTTCCTTCAGACCATCGAGTCCAATCTGGAACCCGAGCTGCGGACCCTGATCAACGATATGGTCCGCGAAGGGGGCCGTTACAGCATCGATTGGAAGATGTCCGGGACCTGGGAGTTCATCGATTTTCTGGACAAGACCTTCGGCCAGAAGGTCTTTTTCGCCCTGCGCTCCAGGAATCGCGACGACAAACCTCTCGAGCCCTATGAGCAACCCCTTCCGATCATCGCTCTGATCTTCGAGATCGCCGACCCCAAGCGGGTGAAGCTCTTGGATGACATTGTCGTCAATCTTCAGAACAACCGCCGGCGCGGTTTCGATGTCTCCAAGCTGGAGAAGGACTGGTACAGTTGCGAGATCAAGATCATCGATCCCAAAGGTGTCGAAGACGTGGAGTCGATTACCTTCACCCAGATGGGGAGCAAATATTTCGTACTCTGCACATCTCTCGACTTCGTCGTCGACATCGTGCAGTCCTGGGGCCGCCCCGAGGAACGTCTCAAACTGACCGGTGATCCTCTCTATCAGCGCTCGTCGAAAGCCTTTTCCGATTATGGCAATCTCGCCATGTTCGTCAACGTGGACGGCTTGCGGAACACCCTCGAGGAATACGCTCGTTTCTGGGCCTTTCTCAAGTGCGACCAGACACCGGAAGCGGTCAAGCAGGAACGCGAGAGGGTGCGGGCGCGTCTCTTGAACGGGGGGCGCTACAAAGGCCGCGAGAACGATCTGGCCGGCGAGGAGCTGGAGCGTTTCGAGGAGCTCGTCGATTCGGAGATGGACCGAATCATTCAGCAGAGATACGAGGAGCAGGTCCCTGTGCTGATGCATGAGTTCAAGACGAACTGTACCTGGCTCAACCTGCTGAAAAGCGTGGCGTTCACTGTGAATATCAACACCCATGACATGGATATCATCACGCGGCTCGAAACCATCCTCGAAAAGCGGTAAAACGCCGCACGACCGATTGCGAGGCAGGTCTCCAGCGAACCATCGAGCTGGATTTCCAAAAGGTGGATAAAATACAAAAGACTCTGGATTCGACAGCAGGAGTTGTTAGAATCTTGCCTTCCTCAAAGCCCCCCCGAGGGGCGGCGAGCCATCCAGCCGGGATGGCGGAATTGGCAGACGCGCTAGGTTGAGGGCCTAGTTGGGGTTATACCCAGTGGGGGTTCAAGTCCCCCTCCCGGCACCAGACTATCACAAAGCCCCGAGGCGAGCGGTTCTCGGGGCTTTTTTGCGTTTTGGAGTTCCTGGTTTTCTTCTACCCAACAAGCTTGGCATCCTCTCACTTCGTGCTCATCGTGCACTTCGTGGTTGATCGGATTTTGGATTGCACCACGAAGAACACGAAGGAACACGAAGATTGAAGAAAAGTGGAATATACGGCATTCACTATGACAAGCTTCGCAGCAGCTCGCAGGCGAGCCTGTTAGTTTCACCGCGCCTTCGATTTGAAGAGCAGCGCGATCGTGCCAGCGTACTTCTGCTGGATGAAACGCCGCCGCACCTTGAGGGTCGAGGTGATTTCGCCGCCGTCGATGCTGAACGGCCGGGGGACCACGTGGAAGCGAAATACCCTCTCATAAGGCGCCAGCGAGGCGTTGACGCGATCGATCGCCCCCTGGAAGAGGCCTACGATCTCCGGTTCTGTCAAGTCGAGATCGTTTCCCATGGACAGGGCGCCGTCCCGCTTGACATGGGATTTCAGTGATTCCAGATCGGGAGACAGGATCGCGGTCAGATAGTTCTCACCGTCGCCGAGCACACAGGCGAAATCGATCAGGGGGCTCGAGGTCAGCTTGTTCTCCACGAACTGGGGTGAGATGTTCTTGCCCGCCTTGTTGACGATGATGTCCTTTTTGCGATCTGTAATATATAGGTAACCGTCGCTATCCAGATGTCCCACGTCGCCGGTGTGTAGAAAGCCTTCCCGATTGATGACGAGAGCCGTGTCATCGGGCTTGTTGTGGTAACCCTGCATGACGCAAGGACCTTTCACCAAAATCTCTCCGTCGTCGGCGATCTTGATCTCGAGGTTGTCGAGCGGCGTGCCCACGGAACCGGGTTTTACCGCTCCTGGAGGATTGCAACTGATCACCGGCGCGCACTCGGTGAGGCCGTACCCTTCCAGCACATGGATGCCGATGGCCTCGAAGAATATCCACACCTCCTGCGACAGGGCGGCTCCTCCCGCGATGAGCAGTCGGACCTGCCCGCCGAGGCGTTCCCGAACTTTTTTACCGATCACCCCGAGAGCCAGGCTCGCCGCCCATCTCCGCAGGGTCGAGAGCTCACGGCCCTCGATGCGGCTGCGCGTTGCCGACAGCCTCAGGTCGAGGGCGAGCCGGGAGATGCGGCCCGACAGCCCCTGGCGCTCGGCGAAGGCGACCTCGATTTTCTGCCTGACTTTCTCCAGAAATCGGGGTACCACCATGGCCACCGTCGGCCTGGCTTCCAACATGTCCTTTGCCAGAGTACCCGCCGAGCGGGCGAAATGGATCGGAGCGCCGCAGATCAGCGGAGCATAGAAGCCCATGGTCCTCTCGAAGGAATGACTCATCGGAAGGATCGAGAGCATGAGATCGTCCGGGGAGATCTGATACAGGCGCAGGCCGCCCTCGATATTGGTGAGAATGTTCCCGTGGCTCAGACAGACCCCTTTGGGCAGCCCTGTTGTTCCCGATGTAAAAATGATGGAGGAGAGGTCGTCCGGGGTGAGAGCCTGCCATCTGGCCTCGAGATCGCGCAGTTCCCGTGACGAGGGTGTCTCGCCCAGGAAAGCGCTCGAGCTGTAAACCCCGCTGGCAGCCGGCGGGGCTTTTGTCGCCGCGTCTGCGAGCAGGGCGATATCGGGTCCGGGATCGAGATCTTCCCTGCAGGCCAGAACCCGTTCGAGGTAGCGCGGGGAGCCGGCGAAACAGAACGCGACACCTGCATCGGCCAAAATGTGAGCGATCTGTTCCCGGGAACTCGTCGAGTAGAGCGGGACCACGACGCCTCCCGCGGACTGGATCGCCAGGTCCGCGACGGCCCAATCCGGGCCGTTATCAGCGATGACACCCACCCGGTCTCCCGGCGCGAGGTCCCGGCGGACCAGGGCCACCGCGAGGTGCAGCACCCGCGCCTGAACCTCGCTCCACGTGAACTCGACCAGCTCTCGAGAGCAGCGCTTGCGGAATACGAGGCTATTTCGCTTCTCGGCGGCCATCCCGAAGAATGCATGCGGGATCGTGTCGGCGCCGAGCCCGCTGGCGCTGCGGCTGTCTCTGGCGAGGGTCAGATCCATTTCGTTCACTCTGTGCAACCTACGGAAAGCGTGGTGAATACCTGTCGCGTAAATTCCTAGTACAATCTAGTATTGACAAGAAAGGAGACGCGTAAAGAATAGTCTCCGCCTGCCTCGGGAACAATATCTTTTTGAGGCTTGCCGGGGGCTCGTGTTCAGCGGAGGTGGAGCTTCACGCGGCCCCGACGGTGCACGAGAGTGCCAAAAACCGCCTGCTTTTCGCGTTTCCGCTTCACTCGATTTTGCGGTGTGCTCCGCCGGGACCAAGACTCCTGGTCGACTCTTTGTGCCGAATTGCCAAGATGTTAACAGCGAAATTCAAGACGAACGACCTAGATTGTTCGTCAAAAAAATGCTTCGATCGGGAGAGACAGCCGATCCGATCCGGACCACTGGCGATCGGGCTTGATGGTGGATCACGCAGAGAACACCAATCGTGAGAGACACCCGAAGGCGTCTCCATTCGGTCTTTACCGGGGATGAGATCGCCCATTCAACGAGCGAATGGGCGGTCTGGAGTTACTAACCCATTGAGAAGTGATTGATCGAAGACGGACTCCCGATTCGGGCGGCTCGTCGAGGCTCTCACTTCGTAGGGATCGGAAAGCAGGACCGGACGAAGCCGGTCTGACTTTTTCGAGATGCTGTTAAAGATCTTGGGGACGAACGGTGGAACGTTTGTTCAATTTAGTCCGATCCATGGCGTCATCGAGAAGGTCGTAGACTTTGTTGCTGAGTGTCTCGATCAGGTCGCCGGAGCACATGAATTTCTTCTTTTTGATGTACGCCTTGACCTTGCTGCCTACCACGAGAGATTCTCTGATTTCTTTTTTCTTTGCGGCCATATTGACCTCCTTCTAAAAAATGGAACCAAGGGTATTGGAGTGAAACCGTGATCTAGTCTGTTATTTTTCCAGGAACCTATCATTCCAAAAAGTGTTTTTACAAGAGAAATCCGGTTTTCCTTGCGATTTCTTGCATTTATTACGGCTTGAAGGATATACTCGCCTCTTCGAGCGGATCAATCGCCGGCAGTAGCCACTCATCTGGTTTCGGCGATGGAGAAGTGTTTCCGGCAAAAAAAATTCGGTTCTGGCAAGGAAGAACGCCGATGTCGAGACGATGGTTGCCCCTGATTGCCCCTCTTGTCCTGTGTTCTTGCACTAGTTATTTCATGCAGCGCGCCGACGATTTCGGCGACCTCGTACGGATCAAGGCTACTGCCGGACCCGGTTTTTCGTTAACCGGGGAGTTGACCAGGGGAATCATCATCGGCGGGGGGTATTACCGTGTCGACGCCTTTGGTTTTGCCAACCGTTCCTTCGGAATCTGGCACGAAACCGTGGCCGAGGGTGGAGTCATTCTAGGGTTCCATCGGGAAGCGTGCCTCAACCGGACCTACTACCGAGGTTCCTACGGTTTTGGGATGGGTGAAGATGGTTCTTATCGATTGACTTACGAAAATGACCCTATCGAAATCTGGAACATTCGGGCAACGGTCCATCTGTTGATCGTTGGTCTCGATGCGGAGGTGCGCTTCGGTCAAATCGCCGATTTTTTGACGGGTATCTTCGGATATGACCTGGCCGGAGACGACTATGATTTTGACAATCGGGATTTTGACAATCGGGATTTTGACAATCGGGACCGAAACCGGGATCGGCGGGAGAGTCCGCGCGAGGAACCGGGAGAGCCTGGCGATAACACATAGCCCTCGGCATCAGACCACACAACAGCTTTCAACAACGCATCGCACGCCGCCGAAGGTGGTTGAGTGATACCTCTACAGGATTTGAAGACAACACTTTAGGGCATACGAACGTTCGCCGTTCGATTCGAGCGCGGTGGGTGTCGATGGGGGTGCATGAAATCGATTCTACCGGGCGGATTCGAGCTCGGCATCGTAGAATCGATGCAGCTCGTAGACCGAGGACCAGCTCCCCGTGAGCGCCTCTTCTCCTCGAAGAGACGGTGGTCTTTCAGCGGACGGACCCGTCGTACCGGGAAGCGCGGGATCGACTGGAAATATGCTGAAATTGAGACCGATTTTGCGACCAGCTTTCAGAGTGAGTCCGGGAGCCGACCGGGTTCCGTTGCCGATAAAACAGCGCGCCGTCCCCGGACCGATCACACGGGGTATGGTGACACACATCCGATACCGTTCATCCCTCGTCCAGGATCGTACCAACCGACCCGGCAGCGCTGTTGCCCCCTTGTAGAGAAATGGATCACCGAAAGTCGCCCTCAGCGCGCACTCATTTGTATAGACATCCCCCTGGCGCCGATCATCACCCGGCACCCACTCCGCCTGGGGGGGGGAAACAATGTGCACATCCGATTGGAAAGGGCCGAGTTTTCCACTGCCGTCGAGATGAATGATTACATGGAGCGGCTCACCGGCTTCGAAGCCGAGGTAGAGCGCTTCCTGGTCCCACGACGCCCTGACCTCGAGCTCGCCGGGTGCCCCCGGCGCGGATCTGTGGACGACGTCGCTCGAAAGCAGCCCCGGCGGCAGCTCGTCCCGATCGGGAACGGCCTGCGGGATCGAGCCGCTGAAGGTGGAGAGCGGAAAGGGGTCCTGACCATCGAGAAGGCCGTCGCGATCCGTGTCCGGGACGAGCGGATCGGAGCCGGCGTAGATCCCCACGCAATGTTCGGCAAGATCATCGAGCCCATCTCTGTCGGTGTCGGTCCTGTCGATTCTGGTACCGAGACGCCTCTCATCCACCGGCCAGCGATGGTCCTCATCGGGCATTCCGTCGCCGTCGCCGTCCAAGGCTTCGAGGGCTCGATGCCAAGTCGGTGGGAGCTCGTGAGCGGTGAAAAAACGGCGCAACACCTCGGCCTGTCCGTCGTAACAGTCGCCTGCATCAAAGGTTTCACCGTTCGGTAGAGGAAAGTTGTCCAGGAAATGACCACTCAGCATGCGCGCTGTGCTCTGTGCACTATTGGCCAGTTGGGCCAGCGAATGCTGGAGCTCGTGGATCAGAGTCCAGCAGAGGTTGCGCACCTCCCGGGGAGCTTCGAACGGCGCCGGCCGGAAGGCTGTCGATCCGATGGAGAGCACGCAGCCGTGGCCGATCGCAAGGCCGCCGCAGTTGATTTCCGTCCCGGGAGCGATCACGTGGATCAAGGTGCCGGTCTGCTCCAAGAGTCCGCGGATCATCAGGTCATGCATGACGATCTCGACTGTCGGCCCCGGTCCGTCGGGCAGAGGAGCATCGATCCGCAGGGGGAACGGATCCAAAAAAAACCGGCCCTTCGTGTTGCGAAAAGTAAAATCTCTGACCAAGTCGAGCGCGGCGCGGAGCGTGTCGCTGTCGATCTCGCCGCTGCTGGCCTCGGGATTGGTATAGATCACGACCATGACCGGCACGGCGCAGGCCTCGATCCACCGTGCTTCGCCCCTCGAGCGGGTTGTCGCCTGGATCTCCCGGGTGTACTCCGTCACCCGGTTGCCTGCGCGGTCGATCAACGCCGCCCGGTAGTCATAGGTGGTGCCAGGTTTCAGACCGGCGTCGGTCCACGATCTTCTGAAGGTTTTGCTGACCGGGCTGTCGGGCCACGGTTCACCGTGCTGTCTCCGGAAGATGTGCAGGACGTGCCCGCGCGGCAGCGGAAACCGCGCGGTCACGGCCGCCGACGATCGGAGCGGCCTGACCGTGAGGCCGCCTGGAGATCTGTCACGCCCCTTGATCGTCAGTGTGACCGGAGAGAGCCGCAGCCGCCCGAAGCTGGCGGTGACCTCCACTTTGCCTGGAGACAGGGCGACGGCTCGTCCCTCACGGCCGATGGAGAGCAGCTTCTTACTGGGATAGAGGGACCACTCGACACCCTCATCGAGAGGGATTCTTCCCCCGTGGCGCTCACATCCGAAGAGACCCAACGTGTAGCTGCCGCCCTCTATGAGGGGGGGCCCGGGATGCTCGAGCTCGAGCACCGTGAGCGTCACCGAGGCATAGATCTCGATCTCGGCGAGCACCAACTCGCTGCCTCCGGTCAGCCGCTCGACGCGCAGCCGCAATCCTCGGATCCGCTCACCTCGGGGAAACCGGACGAGGTCCCGATCGAAGCCGTGGGCATGCCGCCTTTCGATGAGGGGGACCGGCGGAGATCGGCCTTCACTCTGCCGCGCGGCGTGCAGGAACCAGGCGTCCCAGCGGAAAATGCCGTCCCGGCCGGGTGTGATTCCCAACTGATGAATCTCGATCGGATCCTGGAAGATGAACTCGAAGAGCACCGGTCCCGGATGGCGGCAGCAGGCGGTCGTGGAATTACGCCGATCGAAGAGCTCGTGGAGGGAACCCCATTCCATCTTCGGTAGAGAAACCGCGGCGAAATGTGATTCGATCCACGCAGGGAGATCCACGGCGGCGACGAGCGGCTGCCCTGCCGCGTCTGTCCTGGTGGATGACTGCACCCAGGCGTTCAGCGGGATGCCCGGGAGGAGAGACAACGCCGAGAGCAGAACCAGAATGCGGATCGAAAAGCACATTGTTCTTCGTAGAGCGGGGATGAAATAGGGGACACTCTTCTTCGAAGAGAGTATGATGACCCTTCGACCTCGACCGCCGGCTCGCGATTGCGGCCCGTGGGGGGGAGTCATTGAAATACCTATGGGGAAAAAGGGATCGATTGTCATGGATCATTCCGTCTCAGCAGATCGAAACCCTACAACCCACCCCCGAAGTCAGATCGGCTGCGACCGGCCGAAGGGGACACTTTTTTGATGCCGTGTCCTCTTGACGGGGCCGTTGGAGAGGGCTGAGTTGCACCGGCAACGCTTTCCGCTATGATAATGGCTTTTTGGAATCGGAACAAAGACTCATGAAAACACTCGTGTTGACTGGATTGAGCTTGAAGCTCAAGGATGTGGAAGAGTTTCTACGTAATCCCTCTTTGAAAATAGAGGTGAGCGTGGATGCTTTGCAGCGGATCAAGCTCTCCCGGGCGGTGGTCGAAGAGGCGATCAAGAAAGAGGAGATCGTTTACGGCATCAACACCGGTTTCGGAAAACTCTCATCGGTCCAGATCCCCAAGAAAGGGCTCAATCAGCTCCAGAAGAACCTGATCATGAGTCACGCCATCGGCGTGGGCGAGCCCCTCCACCCTCTCGATGCCCGACTTGCCGTGCTCCTGCGCATCAACACCCTGGCCCGGGGCAACTCCGGGGTCCGGCCGGCCCTGATCGACAAGCTGGTGGAGGTTTTCAATCACAAGATCGTGCCGCTGATCCCGAGCCAGGGCTCGGTGTGCGCCTCAGGCGATCTGGCGCCTCTTGCACATATCGCTCTCGTGCTCCTCGGTCAGGGGGAGGTGTTCTACGAGGGGGAGCGAATGGCATCGGCTGCGGCGCTCAAGCAGGCCGAGGTGAAGCCGATCAGCCTACGCCCCAAGGAGGGCCTGGCGCTGATCAACGGCACTCAGGTAACAACGGCCATCCTGGCGCGGTCCCTGGCGCGGGCCATCAACGTGGTACGTCACGCGGACATCGCGGCTGCCATGACCGTCGAGGCTCTCAAGGGCACCGACATGCCCTTCGACGATCGCATCGCCGCGGTGCGTCCTCACGCCGGGCAGGAGCAATCGGCCCGCAATCTGCGGCGCCTCCTGAACGGTAGCTGGATTCTGGCGTCCCACGTGGACTGCTCCAGGGTTCAGGACCCTTACTCCCTGCGCTGCGTGCCGCAGGTGCACGGCGCCTCGCGAGGCGCCTTCCAGCACGTGGAGGAGGTTCTCACCGTCGAGTTCAACGCCGCCACCGACAACCCGCTGATCTTCCCCGAGGTGGGCGACATCCTCTCGGCCGGCAACTTCCACGGCCAACCCGTGGCCATGGCCGCCGACTATCTGGGTATTGCCACTGCCGAGCTGGCCAGTATCTCCGAGCGCCGCATCGAGAACCTCGTCAATCCCGAGCTCTCCGGGCTTCCCGCCTTCCTGGCGCGCAAAAGCGGCCTCCATTCGGGATATATGATGGCCCAGGTCTCCGCCGCCGCTCTGGTCTCGGAGAACAAAGTGCTCTGCCACCCCGCGAGCGTCGATACGATTCCCACCTCGGCGAACAAGGAAGACCACGTGAGCATGGGAACTTGTGCCGCGGTGAAGTCGATCAAGATCCTCGAAAACGTCGAGCATGTTCTGGCCATGGAGCTCCTCTGCGCCGCCGAAGGGCTCGAGTACCGCGGTAAGCTCAATCCCGGCAAGGGGGTCGAAGCCGCCTACCGGGCGATCCGCAGGGAGATCCAACCGCTCAAGACCGATCGCATCCTCTACAAGGATGTGGACAAGATGACCGCTATGCTGCGCACTGGCGAGATCGTGCGCCAGGTGGAAGCCGAGATCGGCCCCTTGAAATAAGGCTCCTCGTACCGTAGCCTGACAGGGTTTCATCTGGTTTTTCATCCGATCACCTGTCGGAGCGATTACGGCTTCCGGGATGGAATCTGCTTCCGCGCCGATCGAGCCGCAGCCGGCTCTGCAGGGTGAATTTATTCGGAAAATGTTGGATTCGAATCCAGTTTTTGATGCCTTTCCCATGGGAGAAGAAGCGATGCGTGACTACAAGCCGATCCAGATCCCCACCGGCACCGAGCCGACCTGCGCCAACTGGCTGATCGAGGCCGCCTACCGTATGATCCATCACAATCTGAGCCCCGACGTGGCCGAGAAACCGGAGGAGCTCATCGTGTACGGCGGCACCGGCAAGGCCGCGCGTTCGTGGCAGGACTTCGACCGGATCGTTGCCGCCCTCAAACGGCTCCAGCCGGACGAAACCCTGTTGGTCCAGTCGGGCCGGGCTCAGGCGATCTTCAAGACCCATGAGAACGCCCCGCGCGTGCTGATCGCCAACTCCAACCTGGTGCCCAAGTGGGCCACGTGGGAACACTTTCGGGAGCTCGAGAAGAAGGGGCTGATCATGTTCGGTCAGATGACCGCCGGCTCCTGGATCTACATCGGCACCCAGGGCATCATCCAGGGCACCTACGAAACCTTCGCCGAGGCGGGCGCGCAGCACTTCGGCGGCAGTCTCGCAGGAAGGCTCGTGGTGACCGGCGGCCTGGGCGGCATGGGTGGTGCCCAGCCCCTGGCAGCCACCATGGCCGGTGCCACCTTCCTGGCGGCCGAGGTGGAAGGCGAGCGCATCGAAAAAAGGCTCAAAACCGGCTACCTCGACCGCATGAGCTCCGACCTGAACGAGGCCATCAGCATGGCGCTGCAGGCCAAGGAGAATGGCGAGGCCATTTCCGTCGGCTGGGAAGGCAACGCCGCCGATCTCCTGGAAGAGCTGATCCGGCGCGGCATCACGCCCGATCTGCTCACCGACCAGACGAGCGCGCACGATCCCTTGAATGGTTACGTGCCGCGCGGCATGAGCTTCCCCGAGGCGCTGGAGCTGCGCGCAAGAGATCCCGAGACCTACCAGAGTCAATCGCTGGCCACCATGGCCGATCACGTGCGCGCCATGCTCGAGCTCCAGAAGCGCGGGGCCGTTACTTTCGACTACGGCAACAACATCCGAGCCTTCGCCAAGGAGGCGGGTGTGGAGAACGCCTTCGACTTCGAGGGCTTCGTGCCGCTCTTCATCAGGCCCCTCTTTTGCGAGGGCAAGGGACCCTTCCGATGGGTGGCGCTCTCCGGTGATCCCGAGGACATCTACAAGACCGACGAGGCGGTCCTGCGCCTCTTTCCCGAGAACGAGTCACTGGCGCGCTGGATCCGCATGGCGCGCGAGAGGATCCAGTTCCAAGGACTGCCCTGCCGGATCTGCTGGCTCGGTTACGGCGAACGGGCCCGGCTCGGCCTGGAGATGAACCGCATGGTGCAGAGCGGCGAGATCTCGGCGCCCCTGGCGATCGGCCGCGATCACCTCGACTGCGGTTCGGTGGCCTCGCCCAACCGCGAGACGGAAGGTATGAAGGACGGGACCGACGCTGTGGCCGACTGGCCGTTGCTCAACGCCCTGCTCAACACGGCCTCGGGTGCGAGCTGGGTCTCGATCCATCACGGCGGCGGCGTAGGCATGGGCTATGCGATCCACGCCGGGCAGGTGATCGTCGTCGACGGTACCGACGAAGCGGCCGCGCGGATCGAGAGGGTCCTGACCTGCGATCCCGGGATCGGCGTGGTGCGCCACGCCGACGCGGGGTACGAGCTGGCCGTCAAGGTCGCCGAAGAACGTGGCATAGATCGCTGCCTCTGAGGGAGGAGCTGCTCGCCGGGCAGCCGCTGCTGATGCGCGAGACTCAGCGCTCGGTAAAAAGAGATACGAGTGTCATATTGCGCGGCTCTCCACGATAACGCCGCTAACACTAGATGGGGCACTGCCGCTGCAAAGCTGCTCAGAAGGTCGACGCTGCTAATATGTGCAGCGAGGCAGTGTCTCATGCTGAGGGATGGGGCGGGGGAGGATGGCTTTTCCCACTCAGAGTGCAAGGCTATCGAGGGTAGTATCGCAAGTGCAGGGCGCTTGTGTTTTTACTCGCCAGGAAAAGCTGGTGTACGCGCAGGGTGGCGGCTGAATCCTAAACCCTGAATTCTCCCAATCTCCTGGTTCCATACAATCATCGACTCCAGATGTTTGACGAGGATTTGAACCCTTGCACCGGCATCGTTATACGCTGAGCCTGATAAGTTTGATCGTCGTCCTCGGCATCGTCCGATGGCCGGCGCTTCAATTACCCTATTTCCGGGACGAGCTGGGTGTCTACAGCCAGGCCGCGCTCCATCTCTACGATCACGATCCCTCCCTGCTGCCAGGATCCGTCGACACCGATCTGATCTCCCTCGAACCCAGCGATCTCGCCTCACGCTTCTACAGAGGCGTGTACTTCCTCTTTTTCGATCAAGGGAGGTACTGGATCCTGCTCGTGTTCGTCTTCTGGCGGTTCAACACCGATTACGATCTCTCCTACCAGATCCCATTGAGAACCCTGCAGAGGGGAATCGATTTTCTCGAAGCCACGACCGAGGGGATCGATGGAGTCAAGGTCTGCGCCGGTTTTCCCGCCATCAACGCCCTCAGGGATGAGCGGCAGGGTTACGTCTCTGAGCAGAGGTACGTGGTGACGACCGCGATGGATGCATCGGTCGACTTCGTTATCGAGATGACTCCGGGCGAGAATCCCGATGTATCCGATCTGGATCGTCTGAATCGGATCTTTGAGTTCGAATCCTACTACTCCCGCATCAGGATCTACGAAATGTTGCGGTGCGTGAAGTATTCTCCGTAGCCGGCGTTTTCGATCACCTCGCGAGTTGCCTCGTCGACTCTCGCGCAGGCAACTCCCGGCCCGGCGATCGCGCAGCCGGCACGGTTGGCTTCCTCGACGATAACGATGGGACGTTCCATCAAGTGGAAGATCAATCCCGTCAGATAGGTCAGGCTCGGGCCCGGATTGAGCGCGATCGCATCCAGGCCGGCAGCCTGCAGCGCTGCATCGAGCGTTGAAAGGCGGGATGTGGACATCTCGTGACTCCTCGTGAATAGCGGCTCGGTCCGGTCGGCACCGCGTCGCGTGCGCAGGCGGTCTCATTCCGCCGGGAAAGGATCTTACGAACCGAGACCGCCGGAAGTCCACCATCAAAAAACCGGAGAGAGTCACCATCGAAGGAACGCAGTCACCACATTGCTCGTACTCTTCCCTTGACGGGCACGCAGGCAGAGCGGGGTTCCTATAGGTACGTGGGGATCGATCAGGTGCCATACGACGATGCCACGATGATCGGCTCGCTTGATTCCATCCACACGATGCGAACCGCCCGGTGTGAGTCGAAGGTCGCGATAAGGGACAGTGCCGCTGCCGGCTCCCTGCGAGACACATTCCAGGCGCGTTTCTGCATAAGGCACGCCGTGAGTAGCGGTTAGAGTCGTGCGTTCCCCGATCATGAGGCGAAAGGGGGCGACGCTCGAGCCGGGACGGCCCTGAGCGGAGAGATCGAAGACATAGGCCGATCCGGAATTGTGGCCCAGGTCGTCATCAAGATACGCCGCGATCAGCGCGGTCTCTTCGGAGAAGGACGCGGAACTGCCGAACTGGTCGTTGGCCGCCCCGTCGTAGGGCAGCAGCTTTGCCTGCTGGTGCCACGTTCCTGTGCTCGAAACGCTGAACAGGTAAGCGGACCCGGAGTCGATGCCGTTGTCGTCGTCATAATATGCCACAGCGAGCGCACGGCCGCCGGAGAGGCAGACGGCGATGCCGAATTTGTCGTGAGACATGCCGTCGGATGGTAGCAACTTGGCTTCCTCGAGCCATGATCCTCCATGCTGCCGCCGGAAAACGTACGCCGCTCCCGAAATAGTACCATTGTCGTTGTCCCCGTGAGCGCCGGCGAGGACGACATCGCCCGCGAGAGAGAGGGACCGGCCGAACAGGTCGTGCGCAGCACCATCGGCAGGGAGCAGTTTGGTCTCCTCGGTCCAATCTCCTCGGTTCGTACGGCGGAAGATATAGGCCGACCCGGAGTTTTCGCCGAGGTCGTCGTCTCCGTGGGAACTGACGGCGATGCGATCGCCGGAGAGCGCCACAGATCTTCCGAAGTAGTCCTCCGTGGCTCCGTCATGAGCAATCAGCTTGGCTTCCTCCACCCAGTCTCCACGGCTCGTACGACGGAAGATATAAGCCGATCCGCAGTTGAGCCCGCTGTCGTCGTCGTAGGGCACTCCCACGGCGACAAGGTTCTCGAGGACGCAGACAGAATGGCCGAACCGATCGTGCGCGGCGCCGTCGGAGGCTAGTAATTTGCACTCTTCAACCCATGCTCCCGCGTCGAGGCGGCGAAACAGGTACACCGATCCGGAATCGGTGCCGTTGGCATCGTCTCCGTAGGCCCCGACCGCGGCCACCTCCTTGCAGAGTGACACCGACACGCCGAAGGAGTCGTACGCTCCGCCATCGCGGGGAAGTAGCTTTTGCTCTTCGATCCACCTCCCTGCGACCGTGTTGCGGAAAACGTACACCGATCCGGAATCGGTGCCGTTGTCATCGTCATTCGAAGCCCCGACCGCAGCGTATCGACCTCGGATCGAGACGGCATAACCGAAATAGTCGGATGGCGCGCCGTCGGAGGGCAGCAGCTTGGTCTCACCCCACCCCTGCCCGTGGAGCGCCGGCGCCGCAACCATCCAGCAGGAGATCACCACGGCTACCGACAGGGACCCTACGCGGTTCATTGAGCTGATCCTCCACACCTTTGTCAGTAAAAGACAAAACAATCGCTTTGGAAAGCCTGTTTTAGCCCATCCGCCTCTCCGGCAACACCTTCTCGATCCTCGCTTTGCGCGATCTGAACGAGAAAACGCCGACCCCGTTCGAGATCGGCGTTCTGCGCATCGACATTCGCGAAAAGATTTTTGAGATGCAACGAGAAAGTCACGATTCGTTACATCGAGAATCAGGGATCCAGATCGATGATGCACCAGTCCTCATGAATGACATTGCCCTGAGCGTCGGTCACACGGAGTCTGACTTTGTAGATGCCAGGTGCGGCCGACGGAACATGCAACGAGAACACGTAATTGAAGATCTGACCTGCGGCCAGGCTCAGGCTGACCGGACCCTTTTTGTACACGAGGTTACCACTGCAGTTGAAGATATCGAGCTGAGCGTTGACTCTTTGGCCTGCTGCAGTGTGGTTTTTGAAGGCGATATAAATCCTGACGAAATCACAGGGCCTGACCTTTTGATACTTCGAGTTCGGGCAGACGGTGACTTCATACATTCCGATCTCGTTGTAGAGGTCCCACTGCCAGGCCCACGATCCATTCTGCCAGGTAATATCCCAGAGATAATGGCCATCCCAGGTACCGTCACGGGGATTGCTGTTGACGGCGCCCACGTTGAGCGCAGCGAGGTTTGCCCCGGTGGCGATGTCATACTGGAGATAGGAACTGATCCCGAAGTCGGACGTCCAGGTCCTGTATCCGTCGGTGAGGGAGCCGATCACCGATCCGCCGTCTGGAAAGGAGAATACGGTGGTGTTGGTGAAGTAGATGACCTGGTTGACGAAGCCGCCGTTGAAGTCCGGTTCCCACATGTATTGGTCGGAAGCCGGGGACAGGTCGGCTTTCCAACTGATGCCATGCGGCCAGCCACACACCGAAGGGACATTGCCAACGACCGCACCGCTGATCGGGTCGACAAGGTAGACGGTGCCGCCGCTGTCGTGAACCAGCAGATTGCGTCCATCCCATCCCAAGCCGTCGGGTGAAACCGTTAATTGATGACTGATGAGAATCGCCGGAACCAGCGTATCGATCTTGTAGACACGGTCGTTCCAGCTGTCGCCGACCCAGAGAAAGCCGGTCGCGCCGTTCGCTGCGGGAGTGACGCCGTCGCACTCCCAGGTGGATGAATTGACGCCCTCGATTCCGAGAGCACCGAGACTAATAGTCCAGATGGGGCCATCTGCCATGGGATTACAGCTCGAAATCGGCTCTGCGAGGACCTGCCCGGTGACGTCGTCGAGACCATCACAGTCCTGGTCGATGACCTGAGAGAAAATGAGACCTGAAAAGGCGAAGACAAATGTCAAAAATAAGAGTATCTTTTTCATGTCACGATCTCCTGATGAAAGTAATCCTAAGAATTTTTCGGTAAACGACTTAGTTCTTAGTTCGTGGAAAGCTCCGATTCCAGGAGAATAAATACAGTTGAGGGTGTCATCAGGAAGGACGAGTTATCGAAATAAATATTCTCTTCAGAGCTCTTTCACGATCAGGACCGCGATTGATAGAAGTGCAAAAATTATACAAACAGGATATGGCGTTGTCTACGTGAAAATACTAATATTGATAAATAACTTCGCGGAAAAATGACGTCGCAATCCGAGACATAAGCTTTGGCGATGGGCGCCATTGCGCCTTTCTATTGAAAGGAACTCGACTCATGGAGGGTATTATCCATAATTCGGAATTGCGGCGCCGTCCTTTGTTGATGATAAAATGTAAATAAAAAAACAACGGATTGATTGAAATCTATAACGAGGAAATATCAGATGTTTTCGTTTTAGCGAAGGCATCAAAGTAACACTCACGGACTTTGTGATTTCGGTCATGATATATTATGTGAAGCTATTTTACGTATAACGAAATGTTCAACGTTTATTGATGGAGCTGAAGAAGATTCAACGATATATTTCGAGGTCGAAACAGACCCGTGGTGTTGCTCAGGGGAGTCGGTTGTTTTTGGTGCGGCAGCCACTCGTGAATTGTCGTGGAATTGGATTTTCCGTGCGGGGCGGAAAAAAAAAGTTTCGAGGATTTCTTGACAGCCTAAAGAGCACATTTCAGAATCGTGTTATCGATAGCCGCCGATCACGGCCGACATACTGACAGCATCCAGCATTGCAAAAGAGAGCAAGATGGTGAACATGTGGTGGATGAAGGCCGCAGTCTGGCTCACGGCGGTCTTGGCCTGGAACTTGGCCTATGCCGAGCTGAATTCCCGGGGTGTGCAACTCGGTGTGTTCTGGGAGAGCCCGGGAATTTATAAACCTTGGGCCGTATACCCCTACGTGTTCGGTCCGATCATACTGCTAATCCTTCCGTTGGTCCGGAACTGGCGTGCCCGGCGGCTCTATCCCATGCTCGCGGCGTATTCGGTTGCCATCGCCCTGTCTTTCGCCGTGTACTACTTTTACCCTGTGGTCATGGTACGCATCGACTACCAGGGGCTCGGCTTGGCTGATCGGCTCATGCGCCTGGTGGTCAGTGCCGATGATCCAGCCAACTGTTTCCCCTCCTCGCACTGCATGTTTGCAATCCTCGGGGCATGGTATGTTCGGGCCGGGGGCGCCGGATGGTCGACGAGTGCGGCGTGTGCCGTCCTGGCCGCCCTGGTCTGTCTGAGCACGGTGCTCGTGGGGCAGCACTTCTGGTTGGACATCCCCGGAGGCGCTGCCGCTGCGTTCATCGGCATCAGCACCGCACGGCGCTGGAAATTGGCATCTGCTGACCTATAAAAATTTTTTACTTGCCGGCAGATTACGAACCTGGCACTATACACTCGCTGGACTCTATGAGATTAGACACCGTGAATTCTACAACTGTGGTTTTGTCCAGCTTTTTTTCATTCAAGCCGGTTGTAATTCCGTGTGGTTGCTAGGGAGCTGGCATTCTGTTCGATTTTCACTCATGCTTAGTACTCAACTCGATTGCTTCGAGAACGGTGTCTTTTTTTGGCTTTTGCCGTTGATGGATCCGTTTTCGCTGTCAATATTTTCGGGACGTGTATCGCGCAGAAAGCTGATTTAGTAGAAGGACTTGCGGATCGACGTTGAGGCGTCGTGCTTATTTTATTTCCACGCGATAGCAGAAACGACCGTGCCTGACCGAGGAGGATTTTTCGGCCAGCAAGCTAGAATTTTGAAATAAGCGGCCTGGATCCTGCGATCTTCGGCCGTCGAGGTTAGCGTTTATCCTTAAAGTGATCGGAAAGGGGGTGATCGGGGAAACTACGAGCGAATCGAGGTAGTTGGTGAGCCAACGCATTGCTCCTGACTGCTTTATCCGCAAGCGCTGTTACACCGTGAAGAAAAGGGTAGGAGATCAGAAGACTAGTCTTATCACTCTATGGAGACAGACACCATGCGTAAACTGATTCTTTTTGCAGCTTTTGCTTTTTTGGTTCCTTTTGCGTTCGCCGCCGATGAAGATGGTGACGGGTATGATGACGTCACCGGGCAGTTCGTCGGTGTGATCACACCGAACGATCCTACAGATGCGAAATACATCAAATCCATCCCTCTTCAGGGTAGCCCGCAGTGCGGCGTGTACGTTGCTACCGATGACTGGAAGAGCGGTACCTTCTTCATCGAAGACTGGGCCGGTACTATTTATGAGCTCGATGCGACGTCCGGCGCTGTCCTGAACTCCTTTCCCAATGGGGGCGGGAACATTCATGGCCTCGCCTGGGACGGCCGTTATCTGATCCAGAACGGGTACAATCAGTACGTATCCTACTTCACCGACAAGGACACAGGCGCGGTCATCTACTCGCAGCCCTCCACCGGTGGCTATGGAATCGCCTGGGGCAAGTGCGATATTCCCGTGGATGATCAGTGGCTCTGGACCGCTGACCATAATACCAGTGTCATGTCACAGGATGACTACTACACCGGCGCCAGCGTCAGCACCTTCGCATCTGGCAGCGGTATGGTCGGTGCCGCTTATGATGGCATCAACGTCTGGGATACTCTCTGGTCCAGCTCGATCCTCAATTGTTACAGCCCCGCCGGTGCCCTTATCACCTCGATCGGTGCTCCCTACACCAACCCTCGTGACGGTTGCTGGGACGGCCACTTCATGTGGACGGTTCACTGGGAGAACGTGACGGCTTATCAGGTCGATCTCTATCAGGAAGCCGGCCTCTATCCAGTCACCGGTAATCTCCAGCCCCGTTACCTCCAGACGACCGTCGGTGGCAGCTTCACCGTCGAGATCACCCTGATGAACCACACCACCGCGAGCGTTGCCAAGCAGGTCTGGATTCAGGCCGAACAGGTTGGCGGCGGCGTCAGCAAGACGGTTGTTGGTCCTGTCAACCTCAACGTGGCTCCAGGTCTCCTCGAAGTCGACAAGCGGTTCTCGGTCCCCAACAAGCCTGCTTTCAAGGGCCTCTGGGATCTCTATGTCCGCGTCGGCCAGTATCCTGTCGCCGAGCACCAGGGTGGAATGGTTCTCGACGTTCAGTAAGAACGAACGTAGTCGCCTGACTGTACTACACCCTTGTTGATTCGGAAGGGTGTCCCAACGTCACTCGACCATCGGGGCGCCCTTCTCCTCACAGCGAAACGATCCTGCTCTTTTCTTCCGAGTCTTTTGATCGATTTTTCGGTGTGCCAAAGGGCACGCAGTGGAAAAATCCAATCATCGAGGGCAACAGGTTCTGAGACTTGTTGTCCTCTTTTTTTTTTGATCTTTTGTTTTTTTGTCTCTCAGGCCGGATCCGCTGCTCTCTGCGTGCGTTGACCAGGCCGGTTCAGGTCAGGACCAGCACTTCTCGCGCCTTGATCACGGCCAGGTCGGTGTGGGTGTCGAGAGAGTCTTCCATTTCGAGGTAGATATAAATATAACGCACCTAACACGCTATTAGTATCAGCCACCTGACTGTCGTTATTGTCGGAGGTATCGGTCTCACCGGGCGCCAGGGAGGGGGATGGATCTGTAATGAAGGAGATGGAACCCGTCACCTGTCAGAACTGGTGCCGAACATCATCCTGATCTGTCCCTATGCGGGAGCGTTGCGCGCATTATTTTCGACTGGGATCATTCTGGCCAGGCTCAAATAATCGCACATTCGGAAAGTCCACAAATAGCAAGGTCTACTAGGAAATTTTTTACTTGAATCTCAGATGTGAACGTGGCAATATGTCTCCGTAGGACTCAATGACGGCTTTCAGATCGGATTCTACACCTCGGATTCTACACCTCAGAATTTACTCCTCAGATTCTACATCCTCAGTGCCGTCTTAGTGCAATAAGTGCGAACCAGTCGAACAGGATACTCTTGTTGGCAGCGGCTGTCGTTCGGCACAACATTATAGCTCAATTATTTCTATTCAGTGGCTTCGGGATCTTTATCGAACCGAAAAAGGAACGCGGAACGGCTTCCCCATCGACATAACGGTGCCGTGCGCGCTTTTTTTGACGACACGATAGCCAAGACGACTGAAGTGGTGTGAGGAGCATTTTTCAGGCAGAAAGATTGAATGTGAAAATATCCGGCGCGGATCACATGATTTGTGACCGGAAGAGTTGGCGTCCGTAATAAGAGAACCGGAAAGGAGGTGTTAGAAGCAAAAATAAGAAGACAACTTGGACAACATGGTAGGTGAGCAGCGAACGCGTTGCTTCAGGCCACCTTCTCTATCAGGACGTTTCAACGCGAAGAGAAGGGTGGGGCATCAGAAGACAAGTCTTGAATTGATTGTGGAGGCAAACACAATGCGTATTCTGGTTCTTTTTGCAGCAGTTGCCTTGTTGGTACCGATTGCGACGGCCGCGGAGGGGGATGGTATCGGTGTGGTCTCGCCGGGTGCAGGTAGCGGAAGATTCGTCCACTCGATTCCTATTGTGGGCTCAGGAAACTGCGGTCAGTACGTGGCGACGAACGACTGGGCCAGCGGAACCTTCTTCATCGAAGACTGGGCCGGTTCCATCTACGAGCTCGATGCGACGACCGGCGCCGTCCTGAACTCCTACCCCAACGCGGGCGGGAACATTCACGGTCTGGCCTGGGACGGCCGTTATCTGATTCAGAACGGCTATAACCAGTATGTAGCCTACTTCACCGACAAGGACACGGGTGCGACCATCTACTCGCAACCTTCCACCGGTGGATACGGTATCGCCTGGGGCAAGTACGATTCGCCTTATGACGATCAGTGGCTATGGACGGCCGACCATACCACCAATCTCATCTCGCAAGACGATTACTACACCGGCGCCAGCGTTTTCACCTTCCCAACCGTTAATACTGGCCTTGTCGGTGTCGCCTTCGACGGCATCAACCTATGGACCATGCAATGGTCTTCCGACATCATCGAATGCCACAACCCCGCGGGTGGCTTGGTTACCACGATCGGAGCCCCCTCCTCCAACCCTCGTGACGGCTGCTGGGATGGCCATTACCTGTGGTCGGTTCACTGGCAGACAGCGACCGCCTACCAGATGGATCTCTATCAGGAAGCTGGTTTCTATCCTGTCACCGGTTGCCTCCTGCCGCGCTACAATCAGACCACCACCGGCGGCAGCTTCACCCTCGAGGTCACCTTGTTGAACCACACCTCGATGACCGTCCAGACGCAGGCCTGGATACAGGCCGAGCAGGTTGGCGGCGGCATCAGCAAGACCGTTGTCGGGCCTGTCAATCTCAGCATGGCTGCCGGGCAGTTCCTCGAGGTCGACAAGCGGTTCTCGGTCCCCAACAAACCACAATTCAAAGGCCTCTGGGATATCTATGTCCGGGTCGGTACCTTTCCGAACGCAGATCACCAAGGTGGAGTCGTCCTCGAAGTCCTCTAGGATGAGTGCAACAGCTTGATGTAAGCATCCTAACTGAAATTGGAAGGGTGTCCCGTCCTCAGCCGAGAGACGGGGCATCCTTCCCACTGTAAGCGATCCCGTTCTACTCTTCCAAGAGAAATCGCGTGGTTCTCCGGTGTGCTCGAATTCGGGTGCGCGGCGGGAGAATTCAAAAATCGAGGGCAACAGGTTGCGAGTACCTGTTGCCCTCGATTGTATTCTATCTGTTGTTTTGGTTCTGTATCTGGTTTGCTTCTCTCCGAGCCCCCTCCAGATTTCTGTGCGCGTTGGCATTGTTCGGGTCGATGTCGATCGCTCTCTCGAAGTGGCGGATCGCCTCCGCGCGGCGATGCTTTTTCATCAAGGCGTAACCGAGCGCGTTGTGCACGATCGCATTTTCAGAACTGAGCTCGAGCGCGCGCTTGAAGCTGCTGATCGCGCCGTCCAGGTCGTTGATCGCTGGTGAGAGCAGAGTGAGGCCCACTCGAAAGTGATTGGCTGCGTTCTTTGGATCGATAGTGATGCTGCGCTCTAAGAACCGCCTGGCGGCGGCTGGGTGCTGGAATCGGCACAACAACTGTTGCGCGATGTTGTGGGGCAGCTCGGCATCGTGGGGCTTGAGTTGCAGCGCCCGGTCGAAGGAATCCATGGCCTTCTCGATGTCGCCGGTTTCCATGAAAGCCATGGCGAGGTTGTAGTGCTGGCGGAAATCGCCTGGCTTCAGTTCCACAGCCTTCTCGAGCGCTCCGACCGCCTCGTTGAACCGCTTCTGTTGGATATAGATCGAGCTCAGGTTGTTGTGGGCTTCGGCGTAAAGCGGATCCCATTCGAGGGCTTTCCTGAAGTACTCTTCCGCTTCCACCAGTTGACCCTTCCTGAAATAGATCACTCCACGATCGAGGGCACCCTTGGCGCCATTGTATTCGTATATGTGCAGATCGATGTGATCCAAGCCGTAGAGTAGCGCCATTCCGCCGACACAGAGCGCGACCACGACGATTTTTCGCCGGCTCACGTAGTGAATCAGGCAACGAAGTCCATAGGCGGAGAAGAGCAGCATGAAGGGGATGATCGGAACGCGGAATCTGGCGGTCATGAAGAAGGGGATGAAGGACAGGAAATAGATGCCGACCAAGAGCAGCACGAGGAGGATCCCCTGCTTGTCCGGGGATGGCGGGCAGGATTGCTGCTGGCGACGGCGGTCAGCAAAGAACGCCAGGATCGTCAGGATCAAACCAGTGAGGGCGCTGGCAAAGGCCGCGGCGAAATTAAGGGGGATCAGCGTCAGCACGCGCGATTCCGCGCGGCTCATGACCAGATCTTTTTCGCTGATGATTTCCGCTGCTGACCAGAATGCGATCGCTTTTTTCGAGCAGAGCGTCGCCACGCGTCCGGGATTCTCCCAGATATAATCGAGCGCCAAGTCAGCGAAATAACTGGAAACCTCGGAGCGCTTCAGGGGCCTGTTCTCAGCTCGCTCTACATGCGCGACGATCCACGGGTAGTCGAACGCCGTTTCGAAGGGTGGTAAAGAACCGGGCAACGAAACAGAGAGCCCGGTCGCAGCGGGATTGTTGCCGATGTAGAGGTTGATACCGCCGTTCGACGAGACCAGGACGGCATCACCGCCGCGCACAACGTTGCGTATCGTCACGGGCACGATGCACAGCGCCGCCACGAGCAGGGTAGCGAGCGCGTAGAACAGGTGTTGCCGGCGGCTGCCTTGAGTCCAGGTCACTCCGATCATCCACGAGACGGCGATCGGGACGAAAAGGATCGTGTTGGGTTTGGCGAGGATCGCCAGGCCGAGCAAGAGACCGGATGCGATGGCAGGGCGATAGCCGGGACGGTCGCGATAAGCCAGGAGCGCCAGCAACGCTCCTGGATAGAGAAACACCAGGAGAGTCACCTCGCGGAACTCGGTATCGAAGTAGATGAAGATCCAGTAGGTGGCCATGAGGATCCCGGCAAAACCCGCCGCGGTGCGGTCGAAGAGCCGCTTGCCCAGGAAGTAAACGAGCACGCAACTCAACGACCCGAGCAGGATCTGAACGATGCGTGCCGCTAGATAGTCGTGACCGAAGAGCGCGTAGATCGCTGCCAGCCAGTAAGCCGGGAGAGGCGGCCGGAAATAGGGAGTCGTGGAGATGTTCGGATCGGCCATGCCTGCCGGCGGGGCCCAATCGCCTGAGGCGATGCCCCAGGCCCAGAAGTCGTGGTAACCGGCGTCGACGAGCGGACTTTCGAAGTCAGGCAGCTCCTGGATCTCACCCAGGTAGAGGCCGCGCAGGAGCAGCGCGATCAGGAAGACGATCACCGGCAGGCCCCAACGTGTACCGATCCATCGTTGTATCATCCCCGGGGCCCTTCGAGGGCTTCGTCTTTTGTCGGCTTTGCTCTTTTTGGGTGGCACGTTTAAATTCCGTTTCTGGAGTGGTTTGCTTCGTTGTGCGCCTTCCAGGGACATACGGAATTTATCAAGATGTCCTCGTGTTCTCCAGATAAAAGAAAGCTAGATCAAGGATTAGTGGTTTCGATCCATCCGCGGTGGTACGGCGCAAATATAAAGAAAATCAACGGAGCATTTGGAAGGAGCGTCGTTTTTTGAATGTGTGATGATTGGCGTCAGTGACATCAACGATTGCGTGATTCGATTGTGTCGATTTCGAGTCCTGACCGCCTCGGTTTGTTCTATTTTTTGGAGACATCTTTCAAAGTGCTCTGTTTCTGGCGCGATCAGTGGGTTCGCTGCTGGGGATTCCGTTCGTCGTGTGCCTCGCAGTCTGTTTGTTTTCAACCTGGCAGAGGAACTCTGTTTGACGGCTGCTTCTACCTGACAAGCTTGGCATCTTCTAACGTCGTGCTCTTGTTGCACTTCGTGGTTGATCCGATTTTGGTTTTTTACCACGAAGACCACGAAGATTGAACTCTCGCAAAGCCGCAAAGAGCGCAAAGGCAAAGACAATAAAGAGATAGGCAAAGTGGTCGTTGGTGCTGCGATTCTCCTGTCTGGAGAAAAGCCTCCACTCCGCAAAAATACCTTGGCGGCCTTGGCGAGAGGAAGCTTGAACCGGAAGTTAGCCCCTTGGGGAATCTGGCGTACGCGTCAGGAAGATGGCTGAGTCCTGAACGTCCCCCCATGGGCCTGCTGGCGGCGCAACCCATCCACCGGCCGGGTTGGTGTTCCGAAACGGTGCCCCTGACTCGTGCCCAGCTCATGCGGTATGTCACGCCTCTCCGTGCCTTTACGACGTACAGACATTATCCTCATATCAGGTGTTATTCGTTGGTTTCGATTTGTTAGTGCTTGGTAAGAAGAGGGTTATGGTTCTTGCAATACTTTTTGGGTCATGTTCCTTGCGTAACGGCGCCTCTCCCGATACTTTTATAGGCCAAGAAGCCTGACTCGATCGGAACAAAGGGCGCAATCACGTGCTTTCTCGAGCGTCAGGCAGTTGACCCGATAACGAGGCGCTCGTTCTTCCACAATGAAATCTGAGCCGGCCGATTCACAACCTGCCAGTCCGCTCTTTCGCGGTCATGAACAGGCTGTGATTCCCTAACGGTCGACCCTGGACCGCCAGCGTTGGCACCGCCGGAATGGACTTTTTCCCAGCGCTTTTAGAGGAAAGGATTGGAATTGTGACAGGACCACGAGTTCGGGATCTGATGGTATCTCTCGACGAGTATGCCCAGGTTTCCGAGGACGCCACGCTCCACGACGCGGTCCTCGCTCTCGACGAAGCGCAGGCCAGCTTTCACAAGGACCGCTACCGGCACCGTGCCATCCTGGTTTACAACGCCAAGAAGGAGGTCGTGGGCAAGCTGAGCCAGTGGGATGTGATCCGTTCGCTCGAACCGAAGTACCGGGAGATCGAAGAGTTCAAAACCCTGTCCCGATTTGGTTTGAGCCCGGAATTCGTCAAGTCGATGATGAAGAACTTCAACCTCTGGCAGGCGCCGCTTGGAAACATCTGTGTGAAAGCCGCCAAGCTCAAAGTCAAGGACATCATGTACTCGCCCGCCAAGCGCGAGTTCGTGGAGGAGAACACGACCCTGGAAGAAGCCATACACCAGCTCGTCGTGGGCCACCACCAGTCGTTGCTCGTCACCCGGGAAAAGATGCAGGTGGTGGGGATCTTGCGGCTGACCGACGTCTTCGCCGAAATCTGCACGATGATCAAAGCCTGCCCGACTTGATCTCAAAAGCCCGTATACGACCGTTCTCGTTTCTCGAATCGATCATTCTCATCGCTTAATAGACACACCTGTTTTGTCCACCGAACCCGATCAGGTAGCTAGTCCAAAGGAATCGTTGCCCATGAACGCCGAAATGAACAACTCCCTGACAGTGAAGAACATCCAATGGGGGCGCCTCGCCGCGATCTCCACCGGAATCATCCTCTTCGTCGTTGTAAACTGGGCCCCCCCGTGGCCCGATGCCGTCGACCCGGAAGGTCAGCGTTTCGTCCTCTCTGCCCAGGGCAAGGGTGCACTCGCCGTGTTTCTGCTGGCAGGAACGTGGTGGGTGTTCGAGGTCGTTCCAATCGGGGTCACCAGCCTGATGATCGGCGTGCTCCAGGCGCTCTTCCTGATCCGTCCCGCCAAGGTGGCCTTCAAGGACTTCATGGATCCCTCGGTGATGTTCATCTTCGCCTCGATCGTCATCGGCCTGGTTTTCACCAAGACGGGTCTCACCAAGCGCCTGGCATACAAGATGCTCGACATCGTGGGCGAGAAGACGAGCATGATCTACCTGGGTTGCTTCATGGTGACCGCTGCGCTTACCCATATCATGGCTCATACGGCGGTGGCGGCTACCATCTATCCCTTGCTCCTGGCGATCTATTCGCTCTACGGCGCTGAGGAGGGCAAGCCGACCAAGTTCGGCAAGGGGCTTTTCATGGGCATGGCGTACGTGGCCGGGGCGGGGAGCATCGTCACCCTGCTCGGCGCGGCCCGCGGCGCCGTAGCGCTCGGCTTCTTCAGTGAGATCGTGGGGCGCGACGTGGGGTTCTTCGAGCTGAGCATGTACATGTTCCCCATCGGCTGGATCATGGTTTTTATCCTCTGGGGTTTCTTCATGGTCTTCACCAAGCCGGAAAAAAAAGTTATTCCCGGCCTGCGTGAGAAAGCCCGGGCGCTCAACGCCGAGCTGGGACCGATCACGCGCAACGAGATCCTGGCAGCCGTCTTCGTGGTCGCCATGATCACGGCCATGTCCCTGCGGTCTTTCGTACCGGCCATGCAAGTGGTTGACAAAACGGCCATCATCCTGATCTCCACGGTCCTCTTCTTCCTCTTCCGGATCCTCGATATCGACGATCTGGAACGGGTACCCTGGAACATCATTTTGTTGTTTGGCGGGGCCATGAGCATCGGTTTCTGCCTCTGGGAGACGGGAGCCGCCAAATGGCTGGCCATCAACTGGTTGGCCATGTTCGAGGAAGCCAACTGGTTGGTCTTCGTGCTGGGCATCTCCTTCTTCGTTCTGATCATGACCAACTTTATCATGAACGTGGCGGCGATTGCGATCTCGCTTCCGGTGGCATTGGTCATCGCACCTTATCTGGGTGTGGCTCCCGAGGTGATTCTCTTCTCCTCGCTCGTCGTGGCCGGTATGCCTTTCCTCCTGCTCGTCGGAGCTGCTCCCAACGCTATTGCTTACGATTCGAAGCAGTTCACGAGTGGCGAGTTCTTCCTGTATGGCATCCCAGCGAGCGTGATTCTCATGATCATCGTGGCTTTCGCGGCCGTCGTCGTGTGGCCGCTCATGTCGATGCCGATTACGCTTTGAGAGGAGCCACGACGGACCAGCCCGCCCTCCGTGCGGAATGTTCCGGGCACGGGCGGGCTTGGAGAGGAATAGAGGGTATTGAAGCGATACAACGGTCCTTTCGGCGAACCGCATGAGACGCCGGAAGGGTAGAGTCGAAAGGATGGCAGCATGAGTTTTTGTACCGCGATCAACTGCATGGACGGCAGGGTTCAGTTGCCGGTGATCCTGTTTCTGAAAAAGCGCTTCGAAGTGGAGTTCGTGGATTCGATCACCGCCGCGGGGCCGATCAAGACCATCGCCGAGGGTCGAAATCAAAAGGTCATCGAATCGATCCTGAGGCGGATCAAAATCTCCATGAACAAGCACAAATCGAAGGGGATGGCGGTCGTGGGCCACGAGGATTGCGCCGGCAATCCTGTGGACAAGCAGCAGCAGATGGCCCATCTCAAGGCAAGCCTTGCCTTTCTGGGCGAACGTTATCCCGGCACCGAAATCCTGGCACTCTGGGTCGACGGGAGCTGGACGGTTCACGAGATTCCACCGGACGAGCTCTGAGGTTTTTTCTCACCTGAACCCTGGATCCTTCTACCAGACTCGAGAGGCCGATGAAACCGGTCCATGCGCGGAGCGAGGCCCTGAGTTCGACTAGTAGCCCAGGCCTTCCAGTAGCTTCCAGCGCTCGTCGGCTTCGATATCCCGACCCGCAAACCTGCCGCCGCCGACCGGCAGCCGGGCGAGCCAGTCCTTGAGCATTCCTTGCATGAACCGGGCCTGGTTGCGCCGGCTGTCGATCAGGTTGCGCTGCTCCAGCGGGTCTTCCCCAAGATCGTAGATCTCCTCGACAGCATAGCGAAAGCCCCTGGCGCCCTCGCCGTTACCGCGTCCCCCGCGCCCCTTCCAGGGCGGTTTCACGGGACAGGTATCCTCGGGATTGAAGATATACTTGGTGTGTCCGTCGCTGACGGCATAGATCAGATCCTGCCACTCGGCGAGCGCCAGCTCGCGGTGCCGCGCCGTCGTGACGGTGTCGTCTTCGAGGAGCTCCGCGAAGGAGCGTCCTTCCATGGGGGGGGCAGAGACCTTGATGCCTGCGAGTTCCAAAATAGTGGGCGCCAGATCCACGTTCTGAACCAGCCCCTTGATCCTGCGTGGTGAGGTCGTGGTCGGGCCGCTGAAGATCAGCGGAATCCGCAGGACCGAGTCGTAGATCGAAGCGCCGTGGTAGTAGTAGTCGTTGTGATCGCCCAGCTCTTCGCCGTGATCGGATGTGTAGACGGTCCAGGTGTTCTCGTTCAGGCCGGCCGTCTCGAGAGCCTGCAAGATGCGTCCGATGCGGGAATCGACACCGGCAATACCAGCATCGTAGCAGGCCATGACGTAGCTCTGATCCCGCGGCGCGAGGGGTTTCCCGGCGAGAGTGGCCGCGTTGAGCGCGGCGGTCAGCGGATCGGGATGCAGCACCGGGTTTTCGGTCGCGGTTGCGCCCGCGGTGAGCGGTCCGTCGTAGCCGGGATCGAAGCGCGGGCTCTCCAGGGTGAGGGTGTACGGCTTGTGAACGTCGTAGAAATGCACCCAGAGCAGGAAGGGAGTCTCCAGGCGCGTGCGCTGCTGCTCTATCCAACGTAGAGCCTGCTCTTCCACGCGCTGATCCCAAGCCGATTGGTGAAGTGGATCGGTTTTGATCTCCCGCAGCGGATCCCCTGAAAATCCGTCACCCACGCTCTCGAATCCCGCCGTCCACCAGCCGACCCTCCGCTCGTCGCCCCGGCTCCACTCCTTCTTGAGATTGGCTGCGAAACCGGCGGTGGCGTACCCGGAGGACCTCAAGTGCTCGACGAAACTGTGGAATTCGGGCCCCGGTCGCTGGCCGTTCTCACGTAGACCGTGAGTGATAGGGTAGCGACCGCTCAGCATCGAGGCGATCGCAGGGTGGGTCTGACCGCGCGGAACGGTGCACTCTTCGAAGAGCACACCGCGCGCCGCCAGGGCGTCGGCAACCGGAGACGGTGAGCGGTCCCAGCGATTATTGCCGTAGCAGCCCAGATGATCGGCCCGCAGGGTGTCCACCGAGAAGATCACGAAGTTGGGCTGCGGTGCCTCCGTCACGCACATGTTCAGGAAGCCGGTGACGAGAAAGGCCAGGACCACCACCACGAAGACCGTAGACTGGATGATGCGTCTCTCTGATTTCGACACCGCGAATGACCTCCTGGATTCCGGTGATGCCGTCGCGCCGCAGCCGATCGGGCTTCGACCGGACATCCCTCGCAAGAACTGCCTCGCTCCGTCTCGAAGAGAGCAGCCTCTCCGACGGGCGGTCAGACGGCCGCCCGCCGGGAATGGGGAGAGGTTCGGGGCGGGAGGATCAGTTGAAGAATGCCCAGCCGTTCAGATAGTTCTGCATCCAGAACTGGAGCGCTCCGCTCAGAAAGAGCACGCCGTTCTTCTGATAGTCCACGGAGCGCGAGTTGTTGATCCGGTTCAGATCGAGCGACACCTTCTGATCGGGATCCACCGTCACCGCCACCAGCCTCTCCAGGCTGCGACCGGAAAGGCGCAGGAATGACCGCTTGCCGTCGAACTCCTGCCTGACCGTACGGCCCCCCTCGAAGAGGACCTCAACCGTGACGGGCAGTGCCAGGGTGCCGTGGTTGCGCACAACCGCCTGCCACTCGTACCCTTCGAAAGTGATCTTCTCGAAGCCTTCCTCGCGCGCTTTCGCCTCTTCGCCGGTGGGAGTCCTGTCCCTGAGAACCACCGCGTCTCCCGGCTGCGTCTGTAGCTCATAGCCCACGCTGTTGTCGATCTCCTGGCAGCTCGCCAGATCAACCGCGTAATCGACGGTGCCATTGCTGCGGAAGAGCAGGTCGATCATCTCGTGGTGATTCGGACCGGCCTTGGTTTTCAGGATGGCGAGGAGATCTTCGCTCCCGGGATGTTTGAACCGAAAGAGACCTGCATACTCTTTCAGGGCCTCATGCATCGTTGGGCGGCCCACATAGTTCTCCAGCGTCTCCAGGCACATGGCGGCCTTGGCGCAAGAGGTAGGCAGATAGCTCTCGGGGAAGATTTCGTTCGTGGCGGCCACCACCGGCGCGTTGTCGGCCACCGGGACATACTGTTCCTTCATCCAGAGGTTGCGGCTGTTGTTGAAACCGGCGATATCGAGCTCGGGCAGACCGAATCCCAGCAGCGACGATCTCTCGCGCCCGTGAAACGGGCTGTGGTCGTAACCGATGAGTGCGGTCAGGTTGGCCGAGCGCGAAAGGAACGCCAGCGCACCCTGCCGTTTGGGGCGATAACACCCGAATCCCTCGTTCAGGATTCTAAAGAGGATCGTCTTCTCGAGGCGCTGCAGGAAAGGCAATGTCTCGCCGGAGCCGTAGAGCTCTTCCAGAACCAGGGCTGTCGAGTAGCTCGAAAGCCCCTCGTCCAGCCACGGGCTCTCGGCCTCATTGTTGGCCAGGATTCCGTAGAAATACTGATGCGAGAGCTGATCGAGGACTTCCCGTGCCGGTTCGACGGTGTTGAGATAGAGCCACTTGAGGTGCAGCGGGAAGTCGAGGGTGGCGTTGATCAAGCCCGGGTGCTCCCGTGTGTATTTCGTGCCGTGCGGCGACCAGGCCACCACGAGCCGCTCATAAGGGTAGGGACCGTACCACTGCTCGTAGAGACCGAGGCCCTTCTTCAGGGCCTGGTTGATGAGGTTGGCCCGGCTCTCGGAGTAGGGCTGGGTCATCTGGATCACCTTGACCTTGCCATAGGTCGACGGGGGTGAGATGATCGCCTGATTGTCGGCCACCCAGGTGAAATCGTGCACGTCCTCGGCGTAGAAGCGCGCCGTCTTGAGGCCGTTGCGCGGATCGATGGCCACTTCCATGAGAAGCCCGGTTCCCTCCACGTTGAATTCTGCCGGAACGGTCACCTCCACATCAAAGGTACAGAAGGGACCGAAGAACTCGTTGCCATAGAGTGGCGATGCCGTTACCCATCCTGTGTTCTCCAGCATGGCCAGCCGGGGATACCAGTGGGCAGCGTGCAGATGGCCGCCCTCGAAACCGGATGTCGCCCACCGGCGATGAGGGAACTTGACCGCGAAGTCGATGGTCAGCGCGATTTCCTGGCCGACCTGGAGCGGCTCGTCCAGGGGAATGGTCATTTCCATGCCGCTGATCTTCGGCTTCTCTGTCAGCGCGGCGCCGCCGGTGTGGTTCACGCTCTCGATCCGCATGTATCCCAGGCGCGACACATCCTCGGCCGTGCGGCGGCGATCTTTCAGGGTGAGCCGTCCTAACGCCTGTTGAGGGCTGGCGTAACAGTTGGGGTAGAGGTGAAAGAGCAGATCGCCGATCGGCTCATCGGTGGTGTTCACGAAAGTGACCTGTTCTTGACCTTTGAGGATCCACGTCGTGGTGTCGATCTCGGCCTTGATCCGATAGCTCAAAGCCCTCTCGCTCATCGCCTCGCCCTGGCAGCGGCCGAGACCGGGGAGCAAACCCAGGCCGAACAACAGGCCTGCCATGAGAACGACGAGGAAGGACGTTGTCTGTCGCGACGAAACCAGGCTGCGCATCTTATTTGCCCTCCACGGAGTTTCCCAGGCCGTTCTCAACGAGCGGATCGGGTCGGTCGACAACGAAGTAGGATTCGGGGATGCTCTTCTCCAGATCCGGGTCGGGGTGGGCCGTGAAAATCATGAGCCGTTTGAAAATGTAGACCTGTCCCGCGTAGCGCATGACGAGGCAGCCTTGGAGGAAGAACTGGGTCAGTTGAGCCACAATCACATAGATCACCGAGCCCGACACAACCCATTTCCAGGGAACAACCCCCTCCAGCAGAGCGTAAGAGCCGTAGGGATCGATGGTTCGAGAAGTCATCCAGTAGAGATAGCCCACCGCCACGAAGGGGATCAGAGAGAACAGGAAGAAGGGGATCGTGGAGAGCGGATGCGAGGCGGTGAATCCCATCCCCTTGAAGAAGTGGAAGAACATGGAGTGGCCGTCTTCGGCCACCACGGATGTCTTGGCGTAATTGAAGGAGACCAGCGCATAGAGCAGAATCAGGAGCATGACGATGTTTTTGACCAGCAGGCTCCAACCGAGGGTCACCGTTCCTCCACCGCCGCCTAGAAAGCTTCCGAAAAACCAGCAGATCATGTCGTTGAGTAAAACGTTGATCAGCGCCACAACCGCCAGGATCACCACGTAGTAGAAGAGCAGGCGGAAAAAGCGGAAGCAGTTGTCTCCGATCGATCGGAAAAAGGTTTTCAACGTCGTCGGCTGGTTGGCGTTGAGCAGGAGCGCGATCACTCCTCCTGAGACGGCGTTGAAAACCAGAAAATAGAAGATTCCGACGAGACTGGCCAGCGCCGCACTCTGTCCCAAACCTCCCTCGCGTCCATTGGCGAAATCGAGGTACAGCTCGGGATCGAAGGCGCGTACGAGTCCCTCCATGGCACCAAAATGCCCTCCCTGTCGCGCAACCTCGGCCAGCAAGGGCCAGGCGATCAGGATGCCGAAGAGCAGATTGATGAAGTAGAGAAAGACGACGACTTTCCATCGCTTGAGAGTGGCGAAGATGGCGATGAGGAACGCTCGCAGGGCTAAGGTCATATCATCCCTCCAGGGTCAACCGACAGAACAATTACGTCATTATAGAACTTAAGCGTGGTTTTTTTCCAGGAAACGGCGATGGACGGCAGAATCTGTGGAAAGCTCGGGGTGAAAAGTGGTGACCATGACCTTCTCCTGCTCCACGAAGACCGGTTGGCCGTCGACGCGGGTCAGGACGCGGACCGCCGGGCCATGGGATCTGATGACCGGTGCGCGGATGAACACCATCTCCTCCAGAACCAGTTCCCCATCGACGCGCGGATCGCTACCAGGCAGCACGGAGCTTTCCATCTGTCGGCCGTAGCCGTTACGTTCCACCTCGATATCGAGCAGGCCGAGGCTCGTCTGGGGTGGATTGAGCACGGTGCGGGCCAGCAGGATCGTGCCGGCGCAGGTGCCGTAGAGCGCGCCTCCACGGGTGTGGAGAGCGACGATCCCGTCGCGTAGAGCAGGGTCGAGCAGCTTGAGCATGGTCGTCGACTCGCCGCCGGGTATGATGAGTCCGGTGAGTGCCTCGAGCTGGTAGGCCTCGGTCACCAGCTCCCAAGGCGCGTTCAGCCGGGTGAGCATGGCGCCGTGGGCCTCGAAATCGCCCTGCAGGGCGAGGATTCCGATCGTCATCTGTGTTACAACCTTTCTGGGTGTCGTTCGCCATGATCTACGCGATCCTGCGTCCTTATAGGGGTGCCCCCGCAGGTCCGCGGCGCTGCGCCGTTCCATCGATCGTGATTCGATAGAGACCGCCATGCGCGGGGCATCTGACAGCCTCTTTCAGGTGCTTTTTCGGGGTTTAGAGCTTGCCTCTTTCGGATTTTTCTGGAGGCTGTCGCTCCGCCGGGCAGGGGTGCGCCGACGCTCCGGCGGCGGAGTGACAGTGGCACGGCCGTCTCCGGCGCCTACCATCCGCGCGTCTGAAGCAGGTCCTCCGGCGCCATCTTGCTCACGTCGAGACCGGCCATGGCGTTTTTCAGGCCTCGGCAGATCTCGAGCAGCTTCTCCGGCTTGTCGAAGTGCGTGGTGGCCTGCACGATCGCCGTGGCGCGATCGGCGGGATCTTCGGACTTGAAGATTCCCGAGCCCACGAAGACCGCCTCGGCGCCCAACTGCATCATGAGCGCGGCATCGGCCGGCGTGGCGATGCCGCCGGCGGCGAAATTGGGCACGGGCAGCTTGCCTTCTCTGGCCACCAGGCGTACCAGGTCGACAGGTGCGCCCAGCTCCTTGGCCTTGGTCATCATCTCCTCGTCGCCCAGGGTGGTCAGCTCGCGGATGCCGGCCTTGACGCGGCGCATGTGGCGCACGGCCTCGACGATGTCGCCCGAGCCGGCCTCGCCCTTGGTCCTGATCATGGCGGCACCCTCGCCGATGCGGCGCAGGGCCTCGCCCAGGTTGCGGCAGCCACACACGAAGGGAACCTCGAAGGCGAACTTGTCCACGTGGAAGGCCTCGTCAGCAGGGGTCAGGACCTCGCTTTCGTCGATATAGTCCACCTTCATGGCCTGCAGGATCTGTGCCTCGGCGAAGTGACCGATACGGACCTTGGCCATGACCGGGATGCTGACCGACTGCATGATTTTGTCGATGATGTCGATCGAAGCCATCCGGGCCACTCCACCGTCCTTGCGGATGTCAGCGGGTACGCGCTCGAGAGCCATGACCGCGGCGGCGCCTGAATCCTCGGCGATTTTGGCCTGCTCGGCGGTGGTGACGTCCATGATCACGCCGCCTTTCAACATCTCGGCCAAGCCTACGTTGAGCTTCATTCTGTTGTCGTTGATCATTACCCGTGTCCTCCTAAAATCTCTCGATCTCGCGATCCTTCGATCTTGGCCCATATCGATTGACGTCAGTTTCGTACTGATCCGTTTCTTCTCGTTCTATCGCGATGACAGACTCGTTGTTCTCCGTTGCCCGACGATCCGATCGACGTCGGGCTCTCATCGCGTTCATCCACTCTTTTCTCGCGCCGTCACCCAAGCGCGCCATCGACCGGTCGAGCCCGTCGGCCGGCCTGTGCTTCGACCGCGCAGTGCCGCCGCCACGGGTGGTCACAAATGCTGCGGTGTATCCGCTGGGGACCGGCGCTGCGCGCCGGATCCGGCGAGCTCGGCGGCGACCACCTCCCCCAGGATCCGGACACCTTCCTCGATGCTCGCCTCGCCGGTGCGCGAGATCGAGAGGCGGATGGCTCCGGGATCCTCGCCGCTGGCGTGGAACAGGGTTCCTGGTGACACGAACACGCCGCGCGCGGCGCTGCCGCGGTAGACCCGCTCCGATCCCACCCCGGGAGGCAGGGAGACCCAGATACCGTAACCACCGCGCGGCCTCGACCAGAGTGTTCCGGAGGGCATGTTGAGCTCGAGAGCGCGGAAGGCGCACTCCATGCGTTGGCGTATCACGCGTCGGATCTTGGTGAGGTGTTGCGCGTAGTAGCCTCGGATGCAGAACTCGTGAAGCGCCTTCTGCAGCAAAGCGCTGTTTTCCAGGTCGGAGGCCTTCTTCAGCCCCGACACCATGGAGATGATCGCCGGTGAGGCCGCCAGCCATCCGATCCGCAGCCCGGGGAAGAGGCTCTTGGAAAAGGTTCCCAGGTAGATCACACGTCCCTGTTGATCCAGAATATGGAGCGACGGCAGCTTCTCCTCGGCCGTGCTCAAGTCGCACTCGAAATCGTCTTCCAGGACGGGGAGGCCGGCGGAGCGTGCGATGTCGAGGATCCTCTGGCGGTTTTCCAGGGGAGAGGTCACGCCCGTGGGGTTCTGGAAGTTCGGCATCGTGTAGATCAGTCGCACCGCCGGATCGCCGGCGACCCGCTCGAGGTCGGCCGTGTCCATGCCGTTCGGGCCGATCGGCACCGTCACGATCCCCACATCCATCTGCCGCAGCAAGGGGAATATGTTGTGGTAGGTGGGCGCTCCCACGACGATGCGGTCGCCGGCGGCGAGGAAGCAGCGGTAGACCAGGTCACACCCCTGCTGGGCGCCGTTGACGATCAGCACGCAGTCGGGATCCACCTCGACCCCTCGGTGGCTCATCCTGGCGGCAATGAACTCCCGCAGGGGGCGATAGCCGAGAGTTCCGTTGTACTGCAGCGCCCGGCCGCCTTCTGCGTCGAGCACGTGGTTCAGGCATTCGCGGAAGAGGTCCACCGGAAAGAGGCGCTCATCGGGAACGAGGGCAGCTAGGTTGCAGACCTCGCGGGACGACGCGGTCGTGAAATCGGGGAGGTCCGCTTGGAAACGGGAGAGGCTCTCGGTCCCCGGCGCGAAGCGTGGGTGAAATTTGGACTGATCCAATTTTTGAAATTGGTCTGGTTCGGGCTGCACCACATACGTGCCGCTGCCTATTCCAGTCCGGGCCAGACCGGCCGACTCCAGCTTGCGATAGGCTGCCGCCACCGTGGCCCTGTTGACGCCGATATTTTTCGACAATTCTCTTGTTGATGGCAGTTTATGGTCGTGAGATAGTTTTCCTGAGAGGATCGACGTCTCGATTTGCTCCTGGATCTGGCGTGCCAGCGGGATCGGGGAGGAACGGTCCAGTTCACAGATTAGACGTCCTAGGTTGACCATAATTGGAATAGTCCCATTCGGGAATTGGATTGTCAACTCTTTTTTGCGTCGTCCACGAGCCGCTTGAGGGTGATCAGAGCTTCGATGGGGGGCATGCTGTCGGGATCGAGGCGCCGCAGTTCCTCGCGCAAGGTGTCGGGTTGCGGCTGCTCTATGGGACGTGGGGTGGGTGTGGCTTCGGCGGGGAGTGGCGCGAAGAGGGTCAGTTGGCCGGGCTGCTCCTTGCCCTCCTTCCTGCGCAGTTGGGAAAGGGTCAGGTCGGGGCTGCGCAGCTCGAGTTCTTTGAGCACCTCGCCGGCGCGTACGATCACCCCGTCGGGGATGCCGGCCAGGCGGGCCACGTGAATGCCGTAGGACTTGTCGGTGCCTCCGAGCACGATTTTGCGCAGGAAGATGATCTGGTTCTCCCACTCACGCACGGCCACGCTCAGGTTGGCGGCGCGCGGGAACTCCTCAGCTACGGCAGTGAGCTGATGGTAGTGGGTGGCGAAGAGGGTGCGGGCTTTGGTGCGGTTGTGGATGTGCTCGGAGATGGCCCAGGCCAGGGAGAGCCCGTCGAAGGTGGAGGTGCCGCGGCCCACCTCGTCGAGGATGATGAGGCTCTTGTAGGTGGCGTTGTGCAGGATGTTGGCGGTTTCTTCCATCTCGACCATGAAGGTGCTCGAGCCGCGGGCCAGGTCGTCGGAGGCGCCCACACGGGTGAAGATCCGATCCACCAGGCCGATTTCGGCGCTGGCCGCGGGGACGAAGCTGCCGATCTGGGCCAGGATTACCAGGAGCGCGACCTGCCGCAGGTAGGTCGACTTGCCCGCCATGTTGGGGCCGGTGAGGATCACCAGGCGCACGCGCTCGGAGAACTCTACGTCGTTGGGCACGAATTCGCCGCTGGCCATGCTGCGGTCGAGGCAGGGGTGACGCCCTTCGCTGACGAGGATCGTCTCGTCGGTGGTGACCTTGGGGCGCACGTAGCCCTGCAGCGCGGCAGTCTCCGCCAGGGAGCGCAGCACGTCGAGCTTGGCCAGGTTGGAGGCCACCCTCTGGAGCGTGGCGGCCACCGCCGCGATCTCGTCGAGCAGTCCCTGGAAGAGGGAGTACTCCAGGTCCTTGACGCGCTCGTCGGCGGTGAGCACCTTGACCTCGTACTCCTTGAGCTCTGGAGTAATAAAGCGCTCGGCGTTCTTGAGGGTCTGCTTGCGGATGTAGTCCTCGGGAACCTGGTCCTTGTAGGAGTTGGTCACCTCGATGTAGAAGCCGAAAACCCTGTTGAAACCCACCTTCAGGTTGGGGATCTGCGTACGCTCCGTCTCCTGGTGCTGGAATCGATCGATGAAACCCTTGCCCTCGGTGCGGATCGCGCGCAACTCGTCCAGCTCGGTGTCGAAGCCGGCGGCGATCATGCCGCCTTCTTTCAGTGTAGGCGGCGGGCGCTCGACGAGGGCGCGCTCCAGGAGGGCGCCGGTCAGCTCGAGGGTGTCGAGGCGTGAGGCGCACTGGAAGAGGGCCTCCGAGTAGACGCCCTGCAGGATCTCCACGATGCGCGGCAGGGCCTGGATCGACTGGCGCAAGTTGACCAGGTCGCGCGCGTTGGCCCGGCGAGCCTCGACCTTGGTGGTAATTCTCTCCAGGTCGAAAACCTCCTCGAGGGCCGCGCCGAGGGCGCCGCGCAGCGCCGGGTCGTTGACCAGCTCCTCTACGCCGTGCTGGCGCGCTTCGATCACGCTGATATTCGTCGAGGGAAGCAGGATCCACTGCCTGAGGAGCCGGCCGCCCATGGGGGTCTGGGTGGAGTCGAGGCACTCGAGCAGGGTGTTGGCGCGGCCGCCGTCACGCATATTCGCCACCAGCTCGAGCGAGGTGCGCGAGGGACGATCGAGGATCAGGTGCTCGGTGCGCATGAACGGCTTGATGCTGCGGATCTGCACCGGCTTGTCCATCTGGGTGTCGCCGATGTACTTGAGGGCTGCTCCGGCCGCGGCGGTCGAGGCCGACTCGTCGCGCAGGCCGAAGCCGCGTAAGGTCGCCACGCCGAAGTGTTCCTTGAGGGTTTCGGCGGCCTGATAGGGCTCGAAGAGCCAATCGGAGACGGGGGTGATCGGCGCGTCGCAGGCCGCTCGGATGGCGGTAATTGGCAGGGCCGCCGGATCGGCCTTGGACTCGGGCAGGATGATCTCCGCCGGCTCGATACGCCCCACCTCGTCGGCGAGGTGCTCGAGGGCCACATCAGCGGTGAAGAAAGCGCCGGTGCTCATGTCGATCCAGGCAAAGCCTTGATTCTGCCGGTAGGGCGCCAGGGCGAGCAGGAAGTTGGAGCGGTTGCTCTCCAGCAGCTCCTCCTCGGTAATCGTACCGGCGGTGACGATGCGCGTCACGGCCCGATCGACGATGCCCTTGGCCTCGCGGGGGTCTTCCATCTGATCGCAGATGGCCACCTTGTGGCCGGCGCGGATCAGCTTGAAGAGGTACTGCTCGTAGGCCTTGACCGGCACGCCGGCCATCGGGACGCCCCCCTCGCTCTTGGAGCGCGAGGTGAGCGCGATGCCGAGTACCTTCGATGCCACCTTGGCATCGTCGTAAAAAAGCTCGTAGAAATCCCCCATACGGAAGAAGAGCAGGGCGTCGGGGTGCTCCCGCTTGGCTTTGTTGAACTGCTGCATCATGGGGGAGAGCTTCTCACCCGTCTCACCAGGATTCTTGCCGGTCTTCTCCATTACGCCTCGCCCTTTTCGCTCCTCGCAGGGACAATCTTTCCCGCACTGCAAGCCCTGCCGCCGTCAAACTTCCTATTCAGCCAAAGGCAGAGGCCGAATTCAAGGCCCGGTGGCCGGAGAGCGCCGATTTCAAAAGTGGCTTTGTTCGCGACAACGGGTATTGCGGATCGAAAAACCGCTGGCACCACAATTCGTAAAGGCCTATTTGCGCCGCAGGTAGCTCACACGTCAAAATCACCAACTGATAAAATATGGCACTTTGTTGTCGTTCGGCGCTTCTATATCTGAAGAAACACAAGGCTCGAAAGCTCAGTATATCAACTAGCCGGGGTATCAGTCCAACCTGTTTGCGGTCGCATTCCGTGCAGTAATTGTATTCATGGGAGGTAGAATATCATGTTGAAGGAAGTTCTTTTTTGGATATTTTGTTGTTGGGTTCTCCTGCTGGTCTTGCCGCCGATCCTTTCCGGATCGGATTATTTCGTGCCTGCCCAATTTCCCACGATCCAGGGCGCCATTGATGTTGCAAACCAGGGAGATACGATCTACGTGGATCCCGGAACCTACGGAAAAATCGATTACAAGGGCAAAGCAATCTCCGTCAGGAGCACCAAAGGACCGGAGTACACGATTATCGATGCCGCGGCATCGGGAAGCGCTGTTGTCTTCGAATATATAAGCGGGACATCAGCGTTGCTCGAGGGCTTCACGATCACGAACGGATCGGGTCGTCTCGACGAAAACTGGTGGAACGGAGGTGGAATCATCTGTGATCGTGCATCACCGACGATCAAGGACAACATCATCACGGCAAACAGAGTCATCGGAAGTGGCGGCGGTATTTACTGCTACAATGAATCCGCTCCTCAGATCATCGGCAGTCAGATCAACGCTAATTTTGCACTTTGGGGAGGAGGAGTCTGTTGTGCTGACCACGCTTCGCCGTCGATCTCTGGTAACCTCATTTGTGATAACAGGGGGTACTACAGGAGCGGTGGAATAGAGTGTATCTATTACTCATCACCTCTGGTCACCAGCAACGTCATTGCGCGCAACCGTGGAGAGCATGGCGGTGGCGTCGTGTGTTTCCGGTTTTCATCGCCGCAGTTCATCAACTGCTCGATTTGCGACAACATCGCCGATCAGCAAGGTGGTGCCCTCTTTGGAATGGGAGTGTACGCAGAGCCGGTTTTCATCAATTCCATATTGTGGAACAACTCAGCTCCCGTCGGCAAAGAAATGTACATCTGCGGCGGACCTCTTTATCCTACGGTAGTCACGTTCGACTATTCCGTCATCGACGGCGGCACTGCTTCCGTCTACATCGAAAACTCGAGTATAGTCAACTGGGGGCATCTCGTCCTGACCTCAAACCCTCTGTTTTTCGATGCATTGAACGGAGATTACCATCTCACTTACGAATCACCCTGTCGCGACGCAGGTGACAGTACACACCAGAGCCTGCCGCTAGTCGACATGGAGGGAGATCAGCGCTCATACGGATTCTCGGCCGACATCGGCGCCGACGAGTTCCATCCCCCTCTCTACTGCTGTGGATCGATCGTTCCCGGTGATTCGATCGACATCAGGATCGTCGGAACGCCCGGGGTTTTTCCGATTACCCTCGCGGAGGGCTCGGCGATCAAAGATCCGCCCTCCCCAACCCAGTACGGCCCCTTGTATCTCGAAAAACCTTATATCAATACCTATGGCTTGAGAGAGATTCCGCCGTCCGGTATTATCGACATTCCATCGTTCACCGTTCCGCAGATATGGCAGCCTGGAAAGATTTATCCCTTCCAGGCTTTGCTGGGTGAACAGATCCCAGGCTCTGGAGCGGTTCTCACCAACCTCATGGTACTGCGAGCGATCGGTCCGTGAGCTGATCGGTTGACGCTGGCTGCATAAAAAAGGGGCAGTCCTTTTATGGACTGCCCCTTTTTCGCTGTCAATCGGGTCGCTCTCTACCACTGGCACTCCGGTTCTGTCAGGTCACGCCCCTTGAAGATCGGTTGGAGACCACGTGTGTCGATACCCAGCCGGTGGTAGATAGTAAGGGAAATGTCACGGAGATTGCCGCGGCGTTTGATCGCGCTGTCGTTTGTCGCCAGGAAGCAGATCGGTGCGTCGTCGTGGTAGTTCGTGCCCGGGTTGAAGCCGTGGTCAGTCACGACGTAGACCAGCGTATCATCGTAGATGCCGTTGGATTTCAGGTAATCGATCAGTCTACCGAGCTCGACGTCACAGTCGATGATCGCATCGAGATAGCCGGCCGATCCCTGCCCGTAGTGATGACCGCTGTAATCGGGCTCCTTGAAGTGGACAAAGAGGAAAAAACGGGGGTAAAGAATGGCTTGATCGAGAGCATCGAGCATGAGCTGGCCGGCTTCATTAGGGAAGTAGCTTTTATCCCAACATCTGATTGAAAAATCGAATTAGGGGAGGGACATCTTGCTCCAAATCTTCACAGCGATCAGTGTTCGGAGGCCAGGACGATTTCGACCTTTTCTGGTCGTCCGGCAGAAAGCTCGATGTTGAGCTCTTTGTCCCGGTACCCTTCGGCTTTGATCCGGAGCTTCACTAAGCCGGTAGGGAGCTTGAAACAACGCAGGCGGCCAGGCGCGACAAACCGCTGTTCCTGCCAGGAGATCTGCTGGCCCTGGTGGTGAACCGCGAAGGATGGGATCGGCTGGCCGAGCGCATCGACCACGACGAGCTCCAGCACGCCGCAGGGATCCATCGGGACGATGCCGACATCGAGGGTCTGCCCCGCTGCCAGGTAGAAGGGCTTTGACTCATGGTCGTTGTAGCCACGAGCGGTGGCGAGCAGCTCGTAGCGACCCGCCGGGATGCCGACCAGATTGAAGTCGCTTCCGGTGTGGCCGCCGTTGAGGTCGCAAACGACCTTTTTACTGTCGCTATCGAGGAGGAACACCCACCAGCGGGGGCTCTTGCTGCTGAAAGCGCTTGCAGTCAGCCGGTCGACGAAGACCCCCCGGATTTTTCCGTCAGGCAGCACGAGACGCAGCGGAAAGGTGCAAATCGTTCCGGCGGGGATTGTGATCGAGGAGAAATCGGGCTCGCCGCCGTTGGCGAGGCGCGCACTGATGCGCCACTGCCCGGGGCGCAGGCCTTCGGCGGTGAAGCAGCCCTGCGGGTCAGTGGTCGTGTGGAAGTAGTCCTGGCGGTCTGCGCTCGTCCCGTTGTCATCGTCGCCGCCACCCCAGAAGAGGTAGACGGAAGCACCGGCGATCGGATCGCCGCTGGCCTGCTGAAAGGTCCCGGCCACCGTGATTCCAGAATCGGCGGCAACCGCTTCAGGCACCTCGGCGGTCAGCTCGTCGCGGTCAATCGCGATCCGGGCAGTGGCGCCGTGGAAGATTTCTACAGGTCGCTCGAGCGCCGCGTAGCCATCGCAGGCAAGTGTTACCAGCCAAGCACCTGCCAGGATACCCCGTTCCAACGCGAATTTGCCCTCCTCGTCGCCATAGCGCACGGAGTAGGTCTGCTCCCGCTCACCGTTGTCCAGCCGGATCTCGAGGTCGTCCTCGCGAACACCTACGAAGCCGCGCAGCTCGACGCTCAGTTTGCCACTGGCCGGTACCTCGATGGTGATGTCGCGCAGAACCTGCCCATGCTCGATCGTGACGCCGTTTCGGCGTCCTTGAGCGAAGCCGGTCACATTTGTTTGGAAGTTGTAGGTACCCGCATCGAGCCCGCGCAGCCGGAAACGGCCTGCGTCGTCGCAGTAGGCCGAGTATCCCTTGACTTCAGGGCTGGTCCTGATGGCCACGACGAAGCTGCCCTCGACGTTCAGCGGGGTGCCGGTCACACCGTCGATCACGACACCCTCGGCGATGGCGCCGCCGAGTTGGATATCCCTCTCCACCGGACCGCTGTGATCGAAGGCGATCTCCTCCCAATCGATCGGCATGGCTTGATCGGGAAACCGGACCCGTGCCCTGTAACCGACTCCCGGGAGGAGCTTGCCGATCGTGAAGCGTCCCGCGTTGTCGAGAGTGACCGACCGTGCGCTTTGGAAATCCCATGACATGCGCTGGTTGTCGTTGGAATAGAGCACGGAGAGCTGACCCTCCGCCACCGGTTCACCGAGCATGTCGAAAACCGCGCCGCTCCAGGTCACGTGCTCGGGGGAGGGGCCGAAATCGACCTGCAGATCGTGGTCGGCGATGGTGACGCTCTTACGTTCGGCGGTGAAGGCGGGCCGCGCGCCTACGCAAGAGCGACCGGGCGGCGGCGTGGCAAAGACATGCGCCGACCCCGGTGCAACCGGCGCAGTGCGATAGCTGCCGTCGGCGGCGGTCAGGAAGGAGCGCGGCACCGGGGTCGGTGGCCCATAGACCTGGATCAGGAGCCCCTCGATCGGCTCGCCGCGGTCATCGAGGGCGCGGCCGGAGATAAAAAAACCGGTTTTCAAGCGCACCTCGACGGGGTCGCCGCTGCCTGGTTGGACCGACGGGGCGACACCTTCGGCAAATCCCGGGTGGAGGGCCACCAGATCACGCTGGTTTTTCTTCAGACCCATCAACACGAATTGCCCCTGCTCGTCGGTGGTGGAGTAAGACCCTGCGAAAGTACGGCCGAGAACCAGGCTGTCAGTCTGCAGCGCGAATTGCAGCCCAACGACCGCTCCGGCCACCGGCGCGCCCGTTGCGTCCTCCACTACCTGGCCCTCCACGCTGAGCCCCCGATCGAGGTGGATGTCGAGTTTCACGGGGTTGTGCTCTTCATCGATGGTCACGTCGCGCCAACCGGGATGGAGATGGCGCGACGAGCGCACGCAAAGGTTGTAGGCGCCTGTCTGCGCGACGGGGAAGGAGAAGCGCCCCTCCTCGTCGTTGACGGCCTCGTCGAGGACCGTTTCCCAGGTGCGGGGCTTCGAGCCCTTCCGTCGCACGAATAAGGAGAACGAGTCGACAGGATCCCCGGTGCCACGCTCGATGACCTGGCCACAGAGCAGGAGAACCCGGTTTTTGACGGGGAGTAGCGCGTTTCCGTTGGCCTCGTTGACACCGGCGCTCTCCGCGCCGTGGCGGTCTGCGCTGGCGGCTCCTGTGGCGCCGCCGCCCTTCGCGACTCCCGGCGTCGAAGCTTCGAGAGTCCGCTCGAGGTCACCGTCCCCGTCCGATCCACCCTGCAGCAGCAAGATGGCGACGATGGCTACCACCGAGACACCACCGATCAGAACCGAAAGATGTTTTCTTCTCTGATTCATCGCCGTCCACCTCGTTATCACGCAGAAACCGAGAGCCGGATCCCATCCCTGCACTCCATTAAACCAGAGGCCCATGAGGTGTCAAACGCTCATCGTGTGGCAGGGTTCGATGACCCTCTCACGGTGCCACGTGTACCTCCACCTCGTCGGGCCAGGAGTCGTCCAGGATATCGTCGGCGTTGTGGTCGACGACGAAGCGGAAGAGGTAGTCGCCCACCGGTAAGGGGCGGTCGAGCAGCGCGGTGGCCGTAAGATCGAAGAGCGGCGCCGCGAGCGCGCGCTCGATGTTCGAAGCCCAGCCCTGCTGGTAGGCATAGTGATACCACCCAACCTGAGTGTCGGCCAGCACCCACCAGTCCACCTCGAGCCCGGCGAGCTCACGCGCATCCATCGCCACGGTGAGGCGCACATTCTCGCCCGGCGCAACAGTGAGCGGTCCATCCGAGCCGTTGGCCTTGATGTCGGGCAGCGGGGTGAGCAGCTCGTCGGCGCCCAGGTCGTGGACCGCCCCTTGCGGCCGAGCCTGGCCGTCGATGTCGGTGTTCACCTCGCCGAGCGCCGTGCCCTGGTCGACGACGCGGTCGAGAACCTCCGGCGCCAGGGCCAGGTGCAGGTCACCCGCCGAGGCGTCGTGGAACCAGTGCGCGTCGGCGTCGCTCACGTTGTGCGACAGGTAGGCCGTGCCGCCGTCGCGCGAGCGGATCTGCCCGTTGGTGAGGTTGTTGACGATCGAGCCGCCCGCCGTGCCCGGGAAACGGTATTCGATCGAGTTGGTGTAATTCTCCGTGTAGAGGGTGTTGTTGTAGACCAGGGTGTTGCTCGAGCTCTCCAGCCCGATCCCTACGTCGCGGGTGGTCCTGACGAAGTTGTTGAAGATCAATCCCCCGGTGTGGGTGCTGCTCCCCAGACCGAAACCGATGCCGCGATCGCAGTCGATGATCACGTTGTTCTCCACCACGGTACCGGCGGAATCATTCCAGAAGTGGATGGCATGCTCGGCCAGAGCAGTCTCGGGGCTGACGATGTCCCGAAAGGTATTGCCGCGCACGATCCAGTTCAGCGCACCGTGACAATCGACGCCGCCGATGTAGTAACGCGGGCCGATCCCGGCGCTGTAGTCGAACAGGCACCCTTCTACGATTCCGTTTTCCGACGGCGCCGTGCCCTTGAGGGCCTGCTCGCCGGCATCGCGCAGGATGCAGTTGGCGACCTTCAGATCGTTCACGTCGGGGTCGGTCTGCACGCAGTGGTTGCGCACGTTCTGGATGGTGATGTCGGCGATGGTCACCCGGTGGGCGTCGACCCAGAAGCCGTGGTGGCCCATGGCGAACATGCCGAGCCCGTTCAGCACCACCGCCTTTCGATTCCCGGAGAGGCTGCGGATCGTGAGGTCGTCGGTGCGCACCTGCACAGCCCAGGTGCCGGCCAGTTGATAGAGGCCGTTCTCCATCAAGACAACGTCGTAGGGCTTGGCGCCCGTCACGGCGGTGACCAGCTCGTTGAAATCGCTGACGATGATCGTATCCGCACCGAGCGGAGCGACCGCGGCCACCATGAACACCGCCATGGATACGAACGTGACCATCGAGATCCCTGCGTGTTTTCTGCTCAGTTTATTTTTGTGCATGCTTTCCTCCTTCCAGACCGGCGGGGCGATCAGGAGGGGGGGGGGAGATCCCCGTTCCACCGGCTACCGCCATGCCGAAACACACCATTTCACAAAAAACTTCTAAAATCCCGTGTCGGGACAGATTTTCATCGGCCCAGGCGACTATTCATCGGCCCGGGCGACCGTGCCAGGGCCGATCATAGACGCTCGAGCACGAGACGTCCATCGGCGATCCGCAGCGGCTTTTTCGGAGTGCTGGAGCTGGGAAGGCTCGAGCGGCTGCTCGAGGATAATGATTTCCAACGACGCCGCCAGCGTGGGTTCTATCGGCAATTGTGATCATAGCAATAGGTTTTTGCAAATAAACCGCACCGTACACGTCCGCCTGTCGCGCCTTTCGGAGTTTTCGATCAGATCTATAGGTTTTGACGATAGAAGCGTCCGATACAAAGGTGTAGGGTCCATCCAAAGATTTGCCACAAAACACACCATCTGCCTGTCCTTCCCACGAAATTCGAGGTTGGTTCTTTTATCCTCAGAGAGGTGGTGTATCATAGGATCTGATAGGGACAGAGTGCCTATGAAAGAGATTTTGCCCTTTCGTTATCCTTCGCTTGGCGGGAAAGTAGGCCGGTACGCTTCACCGATTCACTCCGGGATTCGGAGATCAAAATGGATGACGAGATAGCTGAGCCAACTAGTCTGAAGCCACGAGGCATCGAGGTGCCGGCGGAGACTTACAGCAGAGTCAAGAGGATCCTGGTGGATACGTTGGAGTTGGATCTGGATCCTGAGTCCATCAATGACAATGCCGTCGTATTCGAGGGAGACCTGTTTGCCGACAGCATTCAGGCGCTCGAAATCATCACGGGAATCGAGGATGAGTTCGGTATTTTGTTCGATGACGACGAACTTGGTATCGAGATGTTTGATTCGGTCGCCAACTTGGTGGAGATCGTTCATCGTAAGCTGACGAGACACGAAGAATCACTTCTCGAGGATCGTATCTCGTAAAAATAGACTTCAAGCAACGAGCTGCTGCCGCCCCGGTTTCTCGACGATTCAGAGGGGGTAGACATCAATGCTGTACAGAGAGAGATACAACAAACTCGGACTATTCTACACGTGGCGATGTACCGGAGCCTGCGCACACTGCGTAGCCAATTCCTCCCCGAAGAGGCGCGAGAAGATTGACTTCGCGTTAGCCCGGGATATCGTCCGTGATGCTATCTCCCTTGGTTTCAAGGTGCTCTCGTTTACAGGCGGTGAGTCCCTGCTCTACGAGCGAGAAGTCCTCGCCCTGGCACGCATGGCTTCCCGGGAAGGTGGAATGAGTGTCCTGGTCATGACGAATGGCTTCTGGGCACGATCTGAGCGACAGGCGGACGCGTTCGCAAGACAACTTGCAGATTCAGGCGTATCGCATGTCTGTATAAGCACCGACAAGCACCACGTCGAGGCCGGCCTTCCCTTCGATTCTGTCTGGAACGGTGTGCGCGCCGCACGTGCGCATGGTTTGAAGGTCAAGTGTCAGTACGCCCGGATGAAGGCAGATCGTGAGCTCGAGGAGTTCACGCAGATTGCTGAAGCCGAGAAAGTGAGGTTCGACGTCGCCGGCACCCAGCCCTTCGGGCGCGGCGCATCGTTTGATCGAGCTCTCTTGCCATCGGATGACCAGGTTGAGGATGCGCTCTGTCCGGTGAATCCCAACATCTTGCCGTCCTTGCAGGTCATCCAGTGCTGCGACGGCAGCCTGCTCACGGAGCGAGCGCCTCCAAGCCATCCGGTTGTGTTGGGAGATCTCAGCGAGGAATCCCTCGAAGAGATCATACTCGGGGCACGACGAGGCGAGGATGCGTTGCTCACCGCTTTCAATGTATGGGGGCCGAAGAAGCTCGGTCGTCTCCTGGGCTCTGACTTCTGGAAGTGCGCGGAGGAGCCGCCGTTCTACAGCACTTGCGATCTGTGCTGCAGGCTCCTATGCGATCCCGAGCGGGTGAACGAGCTGCGGCAAATCGTGGCAGATCCCCGAATGAAGCTCAAAATCCAGAGGCATGCCCAAATCATGGAGACCTTGGACAGCAAACGCTCGGATTTGGATCCGGAGTGGGAAGTCGACGTGCCCGAGGACACCGTAAACTCACGAAGATGAAAGAGCTCGACGATCAAACCACTGGCCGTGCGGTGAAAGTCGCAATCGTCGACACGGGAATCGAACCGAACCACCCGAAGATCGGCAGAGTCGAGGACGGAATCGCGATCAGCCTCGACGCGAACGATAACGTCAGGTTCGTGGATGATTGGCGCGATCGCAACGGGCACGGTTCGGCGTGTGCCGGCATAATCCGGCGGATCGCTCCAGAAGCGCGGCTCTTCAGCGTCCGAGTTCTCGACGAAGGCGCCATGTCATCGACGCGTCTTATCATCGAGGCCATAGGCTGGGCCATGGACAACGCCGTTCACCTCATCAATTTGAGTGTCGGCTCCAAAGGTCAGCTCCATCTGGAGGAGCTCGAGGAAAAATGTGAGCAAGCGAGGAAGAAGGGCATCGTCGTGATCGCCGCCGAGTCGAACGATCAACAGCTCGCCTATCCCGCCGGTCTCGACTCGGTCATATCGGTGGGAGCGGCCAACACAAAAGGGATCTTTCACTACTATCGAGACCCGACCAAACCCCATCGGTTTTTGGGTCACGCCGGTTCGCAGCGTGTAGCCTGGCGCAATGGGGAGCAGAGATTCACCGGAGGAACCAGCTTTGCGGCGAGTCAGTTGACGGGATTGGTCGCGCTCTTGAAGCAGCGCAACCCAGCGGCGAGTGTAGAGGAGCTCATCGAGGAGCTCGGACGCTACGGGGAGGCCGCTCGCCCCGATCTCCTGAAGCTGGATACCAGAGCTATCGGGCCCGAGGTATCGAGCGCTGTGCTCGTCGAATCCGACCTTCCGATGAGGCGAGTCGCGCTCTATCCCTTTTCCAAGGAGATGCATGCGTTGGTCCGATTTCACGACCTGCTCTCCTTCGACATCGTCCGGGTCATCGATCCTCTGGGTCACGGCGCGGCCGGGCGCGATACCGGGGAGGTCCTCGGCATCGGTGCCACCGGTTTGAATGTGTCCGTTTACGACTCGCGATCTTTCGATGGAATCGATGGGTTGGTCCTCGGACACATGCAGCGTCTTCAGGAAGTTCGGCGGTCCGACATACGTTCGAATCTCTTGCAGGAAGCCCTGAGACACCGGTTGCACGTCTTTTCCTTTGATCCCCTCGACGACGTCGGTCTGCTGGCGGATTCTGCAAAAACAGCAGGACTCCTGTGGCAATGGCCCCACTCGCAGGTCAGCAGAGAGATTCTCCTCGAGGGGATCGCCAACATCAACACGGAGCTGAAGGTGCCGGTGCTGGGTGTGTTCGGCACGCGAAGCGGACAGGGGAAGTTCACCGCTCAGCTAGCCCTGCGCAGGATCCTCCTGAACGCCGGTTATCGCGTGGGGCAGCTCGGAACCGAACCTCACTCGCAACTCTTCGGTTGCGACGCCGTTTTCCCGATGGGGTACAATCCGCAGGTACACCAGGACCATTCCATGTGGATTCCGCACCTGCGTCATCAAATGTTGGCGATCTCTCAGCACAGAGATCCCGAGATCATCCTCGTGGGCTCACAGTCGGGGACCATTCCTCGTGATCCGCACCTCAGGTACGAGTACCTGTGCCTCAACTCTCAGCTATTCCTCTACGGCACGCGACCGGATGCCGTGATGCTGGCCGTGGAGCCGGTGGCGAACGAGGAGGAAATCGGTTACACGCGAGACACTATCAGCGCATTGTCGATACTTGGAAAAACGGAAGTGATCGGGCTCTTTTTCAGTGATCGAGTTGCCGAGGATGTTCCTCATAAGAAGAGGAAAAAGCGCACCCGGCACAGATATATGAGTGTCGAGGAACGCAAGGAGAGCGCCAGGCGTCTCGAGTCCACATTTGGCCTTCCTGCGGCATGTCCGACACAGAAGAGCGACATGGAACGTGTATATGATTTGGTGATCGATTTCTTTGGACAGAAGTGATGCACGACGAGCCAGTCACGGAGATCGATGTAGAGGCGCGGTTCCTAGGAGGAGTCTGTGGCGAGCAGATCTATGCAGTACGGAGTGCTCCCGGGGATTGCTCCCGGCGGAGGGACTGCGTTGCTGTTGTCTGTCCGCCATTGCTCGAGGAGCACCGCTGGTCCTACAGGGTCTTGTATCGACTGGCCGCGTCGCTCGCCGAGGCAGGATTCGTAACCTGGCGTTTCGACTTCTCCGGAACCGGAAACAGTGGTGGCGCGCTCTGTGAGCTGGACCGCTGGCGGGCCGAGGCGCAGGAGATCGTTGCACAGATTGTGCCTTTGGAGAAGGAGTCCGCGCGCCTCGGCATGATCGGCCTGCGTCTGGGAGCGTTCATCGGGTTTCATGCCTGCGCTGCGGATCGCCGCTTTGCGACCGCCGTGCTCCTTTCGCCGATACTCGATCCGTGGCGTCATATACGCCAGCTCCTGCATAGCAGGGTGCTGACGAACCGTGTGGTCCAAGCCGCAGACGATGAGAGCACCCCGGACAGGCAGGCGGCCGTAGAGAAACGATCGGAGTCGACTGAGCTCTTCGGCTATCGATTGGACAAGGAGTTCGTCGATTCCTTTCGAAAGGCACGCAGTGCTGTGGTGGCTCCGCATAACGATCTCAAGACGCTCGTTTTCGATCTCGAGCGCCCGGCACGTGCAACAAAGGCGGCGCAGGATCATTGGATTCGGGAACACTCCACGCGGGGACTGTGTATGGAGCACAAGGCGGTCGAGGGCGCTCCGTTTTGGGGTCGTATCGGAATGTTCGATGCCCCCGAGCTCCGCGAAGGAGTGTTGGAATGGTTCTCGGAGCTGTTTCCTTGGAGAAAACCCTAGAGTTTGCCGACCGACTGATCGGAATCCTGAACATTCCGGACGATCGGATCGAGGACTGTCCTGTCCTGTTCATCAACGGCTGGACCGGCAACTGCGCAGGACCGCATCGAATGCTGAAGCTATGGGCGAAGAACTTCTCGCTCCGTGGCAATCCCAGCTTGAGGTTCGATTTCCGGGGCCGTGGCGACAGCCCTGGCGAGGAGCTGGACAAGAACATCTACTCGATGGCGGAGGATACGCTTGCAGCCGCGGAGTGTCTCAGAAAGCAGGTGGGCAGAATGCCCGCGGTGCTGATTTCGATCTGCAGCGGATCGTTGGTGGCTTTGCACCTGGTGAAACGATTGAGGCCGGAGCGGATGATCCTCCTCTCTCCGGAGGCGGAGTTGCGCCCCGAGCGGGAACAGGTCGCGCGAGAGCTCAGGAGGACCACCGCCTACGTCAAACAGTACATACGAAAGCTCTTTTGTGTGGCGACCTGGCGCAAAATACTGAGGGGCGAAGTGCATTGGCGGATCATTTTTTTCGGCGTCCTCCGTCTGGATGCCCTGGGCAGGTACTTCAAGTGGGGAGTTGCCCGCAAGCAGAACGCGGCGCCGGTCGGCCTGCCGGTTCACAGCCGGAGTTCAGCCTTCTGGCTCGATGAGCTCGAAGGTTTCGAGGGGCGAGTTCTGGTCACCCTGGGAGGACAGGATCCAGGCCGAGACGAGGTGCGGATGGAGTTCGGTGAGGCAACCAAACGGATGGGGGCGGATGTAGAGATCTGGATCGATCCGCTGTCGGACAGGCTTTTCACCAGCACACGTGGCATGCAGAGGGTGTTCGACGTCGCGCAGCAATGGCTTCAGCGGGAGATGTGACAAGTGAGCTACATCGCAGGGGTCTTTGATTGGGTAGGCGAGAACGATAGCGATGCAAAAACCACGCTCCTCGAGCGGATGGGGAACGTACTGGCACATCGCGGGCAGGAGACGATCGAGAAGGCTGTCGAGGAGCGGGCCGGAGCCACGGTGGGCGGTTATCGCTGGGGGCAGCAGGAGCTGGTGCGCCTCGATCTTCGAGGCAGCACCGTCCTGGTTGCGTGGGACGGGGTGCTTCGGAACCGGTCTGCGCTGCGAAAGGCCGTCGGCGACCCGGCCGCATCCGTCGGACGACTCGTCGGCCTGTGCTTGCGTCAGTGGGGGCGCGACTTCTGCAGAGAGTTCGAGGGAGAGTTTGCCTTCGCGGTCCTCTTCGAGAAGGGACTGCTGTTGGGGAGAGATCCCACCGGGCTGCGCCCCCTCTTCTATGCCTGTGAAGGCCGGCGGATCCTCTTCGCGTCCGAGATCAAGGCCCTCTTTCAGGATTCAAAGCTCCAGCCGTTGCCCAATCGCGGGATGGTGGCAGATTCACTGTGGGGGTACATCACTCAGCCGAATGAGACGTTCTTCGAAAAGGTACACAGGCTGAAGCCCGGGTGTACGCTCGAAATAACCTCGGAAGGGAGATGCGATCTGAGACCCTACCACCGAATCGCCCTCGTGGACGTCGATCCGCTCCCCCCGGCGATCAGCGAGGAGGAGCTACGAGAGCGGCTCAAAGAGACCCTCACCGAATCCCTCAAAGCATGTTTGGCGCGACCGCTCCCGGCAGGACTCCTGTTGAGCGGCGGATTGGACTCGATCTCCATTTTAGCAGTGAGCGATGAGGCCTACCGGCGTGCGAAGAAGAGAATCGCTGATCTGAAGGTCGTATCTTCATACTTCGGGAGGATCACCTCGAGCAATGAAAAGCCCTTGATCGAGGCGACCTGCCGCATCTACGGGATCTCGCCCGATTACATTCGGTCGGATGATCTGTGGTCACTCAAAGATGTGCAGAACGCTCCGCGCATTCGGATCGACGAGCCGACCCGCGGGCAGTTGATCGATGCCTTCGAGTCCTCGCAGGCCAGGAGCGCAGCGGCCTTGGGGGCCAGGCTGATCCTGACCGGTTACGGAGCAGACCAGGTGTGGGCGGCAAACCTGTGGATTTTCCATGCGTGGAGAGAGCGGGGCGAAGACGAACGCCTCAAAAGGGAGTTCATGGCCCTGCCGCAGAGCTACCAGGAGATCGTTGGAGCTCTCCTGCAATCCGAAGCCGATCCGTTCGCAGCGCCTGTTCTGCACCCGCCTTTCGACGAGCTGCCAAGTGAGATGTGGGAGCTTCATCAGGAGCGGGTTCCGTGCCAGGACCGGCCTGCATTGAGCTCATTTGCCGATGTCGGCGCCTGGGGAATCTACCACAGCGCGACGTGCTTCGAGATCTACGCCCTTGCCGAGACCGTCCGTGGCATCGGGTTGGAGTTCGGAACCGAGTTCGCCTTTCCATTCCTGGATCCGCGATTCGTCGAGCTGATGATCTCGATTCCCAGTGAGCGCAGGATCGCCGATGGATACGTGAAGCAGATGGCGCGGCTCCTGCTCCAAGGCAACGCTCCTGAGGCGGTCATCGACCAGAAGGAAAAATCACATCTCAACGGGCTCGTGGATCGGGGCCTGAGATTCCGCGAGAAGAACCTGGTTCAGGAGCTGCTCGAAAACGAGGTCGCCCTCGACCTCGGGTTGCTCTCGTCGGACTTCTGCACAGCCATCCATCTGGGTTATCTGAACGACCAAGATGCCTTTCGCGGCGTACTGTTGAATGTACTGGCGGTATCCTTGTGGTCGCGGGAGTGGTTCGGCTGATGCCTCGAGAGCGTGCATGCTTGGTATCGAGCCGCCGGTATCCCCAACGACCTGGGTGGATCGCGAGCGCAGGCAAGCATCAAACATGCCGTCCGCATCGAATGATCCAACCTTTTCAACCGGTTGCTGGCGGCTCTCTCCCTTCTCGAGGTGAACGACGATGAATTCTGAGCCGCACCTAGAAAAAGAGATGGCGATCTGCTACAACTCGCTGGTCATCGAATCGACTACCCGGTGCAACGCAAAATGCGCGCACTGCTGCCAAAACTCGGGACCGAAGGGTTCCGACCTGTGGGGCGATGAGACACTCACCAGCGAGCAGATGGAGACCGTCGTCCAGGATGCAGCGCGCATCGAGACTCTCGGCAAGCGTTTTCATCTGGCAGGTGGCGAGTCCTTTCTCGATTTAGAGGGCTGTCTGCGTCTCTTCGAGCTGGCCAAGCAGGTGGGCTGCACAGAGATCGCGAACACCACCAACGCGTTCTGGGCAAAAAAGCCGGCGAAGGCGATCGCCATATGCGAGCAGATGAGAGCAGCCGGGGTTACGCGTATGGAGGTCAGTTGGGATTACTGGCATTCCGCCTATGTAAGCCCGGACGCCGTCAGCAACTGTCTCGAGGCTTCCGCCGAGACCGGCATTTTCACCATTCTCAGAGTGCTGACCACGAAGTCTCACTGCGCGCCGGAAGCCCTCAGGATGTTGCGCACAGAAGCGCTCGCCAAGGTGGGGTCCGTGATGGTGGGACCCGTCTTTCCGACCGGCCGTGCGGCCCAGACGATTGAGTCTTCGGATTTCTTCAAAACGGACAACCTCAAGGGTGCCTGTTTCTCACTCTTGAACCTCGTTGTCAACCCTCGCGGGAACGTGTTCCCCTGCTGCGCGGGTTTGGATCAGACCGACAATTTAAACTTTGGGAACGTCAAGAACGAGTCGATCACAGAGATAGCAGAGAGGATGAATAATTCTCTACTGCTCAGAATCCTGGTGTTCGGAGGGCCCTCCAAGCTGGTTCCATACCTGCGTCGAAGCGGAATCGAGATCGAGATGAATCACACGAACATGTGCCATTTTTGCAGATATATTTTTTCCGATCCTGATCGGACGAGGATTCTCGAAAAGCAGTTCCAGCGCCTGGAGCGGGTCGATCGTGCGTTGCGTGGTTTTAGGACAAAGCGGGACGGAGGTGTTCAAGCGAGCCGTGAGTAGCGAGACACAACGACAGACGGAGGCGGACCCGGGTTTCGCCGGGTTGTTCAAAAACATCTGCTTTCGCCAGGAGCTCGACGAGCAAGGCGCCGACCTCGCGGTTCCTGTCGATCGCCTTGCAGAATGGCTGGATCGATACAACGCGTGGTTCGAGCAGAAGTGTCTGAGCGCTGCCTCACGAGCCTTCATGATCACGCAGAACCGATCGGCTGCGCTGACGTGCGAGCGCCTGCTTCTGATCTGCGACAAGATCGGGATGTTGGCTGAGAAAGTGCACGCAGGACTCATGCAGTTGCAGGTGACCCTCGATCTCGCGTCGTGTATCGAAGACAGGGAGCGACTGGAAACACTTTTGGATACCGGCGTTGGAAAAATCTACCTCGCGGCGCCGAATGCCGACCGGAAGAAGCCCGAACCCGATCGCTGTCTCCCCGATCGCTGTCTCTCTGTCGTCGAAAGCATAACCCAACGCAATGTAAGATTGGTGTTCACCGGACCTGTTCAGTTCTGGATAGAGAGCGGAGCTCTGGAGCTGGAGGGGGTCAACGCCCTCAACTTCGAGATGTCACCGCAGAGATGCGGCCGCACAGGATCGCTGCGCTATCGTCGTCCCTTCGATCCCTGCAAGGCGCGATTTCAACTCTTTGTATGCGTGGACGGTCTGATATATCCCTGTGATGGCGTGGCCGGGCTCGCGCATTGTGCGCTCGGTTCGATAGCGGATGACCTCGCGGATACGGTGCTGGGAAGCCGAGCGAGCTTCCTGGACCTGAAGACGCTTTCAGCGGGGGGACCGGAAATCAAAGCTTCTGAGGATCTCGGCGAAGACAGGCTGGGTGATACCCTGCCACTCGTCTGCAGGCTTCATAGAAAAGACCTTTTGAAGGACGCATGAATTGAAGAGCAAAGCAAGAACCTGGACGTTACGCATGGCCCTCATTCTAGCGGTCGGTTTCCTATTTTGCGCCGGCCTCGAGCTTTGCCTGCGGGCGATCGATCCACCCCGCCATCCCGTCATCAAGACGCCCTTGATCGGCAGTACCGAGCTCTTCACATCGGTAGCCGGAGAGGTTGGGTGGCGCGAGACCAATCCCTCGCTCTCCTCCCGCAACCCGAACAGGCGTGGTGACTCTTTTGTCCCCTACTGCCGATTTCTGCAATCGAAGCCGAAGGGAGAGCTGCGGATCCTTTGCCTTGGCGACGCATCGACCGCGGGGTGGCCCTATTCTGCCGAGGTATCGTATGCGCATATCCTCGAGAGCGAGCTGGAGAAGCGCTTTCCAAGGGTGAAGGTTCAGGTCATCAACGCGGGCAAGCGCGGCGCGTCCACGAGCGACCTGCTGCGGTATCTTCCCGAGCTGTTGTCCTATGATGTCGACCTGCTGATCTTGCTTTCAGGGAATAACGACACGATTTGCGCGCTGGGCATTCTTCAGACGATTCTCGATGCCAAAGCGGTCGAGGCGCCGATGAAGGCCGAGGATCTCAGCACGTACCTGGACAGGCTGCGCAAAGTAGACCGCCTCATCCTGCTCCGAAAGATCGAGAGCGGCTTGCGACGCATGAGACGGCCTCTGGAGGTGATGTACTGGCAGGCACTGGCCGACGGGGATGCATTACAGGTCCTCGTGGACTGGGTCAACGAGGCCTTTGTCTGGAGTCTGAATCGCATCTACGACTCGGTTGTCGCCGAAGGTTGTCGATTGATGGTTGTCACCGTGCCGATCCATCTGAGATGGCCTCCCACGGGGCCCTCTATCCCCGCCGCAGAGGAGCGGATGGAGACGTGGATCAAGACTATCGTAGCCGGCCGAGAGGCGCTCTACAAAGGCGACTTGGAAGGAGCGACTCTGCGGTTCCGAGAGTCCTTGGCGAAGGCTCCGGCCTATGCACCGCTGCACTACGACCTGGCTCGAGCCCTCGAGGCAACCGGGAAGACAGCGGCAGCCAAAGATCACTACCTCTCGGCAAGGCGCTATGACATCACCAGCCACCAGATGCGGATCGCCGTCGAATTCAATCCAATGATCCGTGAGTTCTGCGCGCAGCGGGATGCGATACTCGTCGACGCGGCCAAGACCTTCAGCGCGGCGGCACCTGATGGTATTCCGGCCAACGATCTCTTTGCCTATCTCAATTTCCCTTCTCCGAGGGGGCACGAAATTTTAGCTGCCCAGATCCTCGAGGACATTCTGGAGTCGAGAGTTCTGGAGGAGTTCGGGATCTCGATGGAGTCTGCTGTCGAACCGGTTGCGGTCGAGCCGCGCGGGCTGCCCGACTTGAAGGACTGTCGCGGGCTGATCGAGTTTCCGGAGGGGGTCGCACCAATCATAGAAATCATGGGACATTTTAACGTAGGCCTCATCGAGGAGGCGGTGAAACGCTGGGAGCTTTTCAAAACGAGAGAGGCTCCTGCCGTGGATACTCTGAAGGACAAGGTGATCGCGATGTTGAAATACCTCGACGAGCACCGTCGCGGGGAATCGCCCTGTTGCACCCTTCCGGCAGCTTCGGAAAACGCAGGTTCTCCAGAAGGCGCGGTTTCAGGAAGATGGCTCATGCGGATCAAGTCCACCCAATACATACTGAGGATCATCGAGGACGGATCCGACTTGTGGGCTTTCGGGATCGATGTGCTTCGCGGTGTGCGCCTGGGAGACAGAGTCGTGCTGGCGACCGATGGAGTCGTCGGCAACGATGGCTGGCGGCACTCGATCATCGACGGGATCATGCAGAACGGCATCATGAAAGGCAGGGTGCAAAGCGTCAACGAGAAACCCGTGGATTTCACCGCCTACAGGATCGAGGACGACCGATGAGGTGCCTGGGATTCGTGCTGGCAGTGGGGAGCTTCGTCTTCGGATTGATTCTGCGGTGGCTCTACATCTTCGAGTGGCACGTCGCCAGCCGTTATCTGTTCAGCGACATGGAGGGCTACTTCAACGCTGCACAAGACTTTTGCAATCCCAACTTCACCGCCGGGATTGGAGAGACCGTTCATCCGCCTGGGACGCGCTTCTTCTTCGGCATTCTGATGTGGGCGGACGATTCGTTCACTCTGGTGATGATCGTTCAGTTCATCCTCGCGGCCTTGGTGCCTCTTTTACTGTGGGGCATTGCGCGGAACCTCTTCGGCCGCAGAACCGCCCTTTGGACGCTGGCGATCTCCAGCCTCTACTATCCGCTCTTCGATTATTTCGGGTATGTGCTGTCCGAAGGACCGTTCATGTTCAGCATGGTCTGCTCCTTCTGGTTCCTGGTCAGGGGTCTTAGAACCAGGGGAAGGCTCTCACTCATGCTTTGGTTCGCCGCAGGTGGGATGCTCGGCGTTGCCGCCTCCTTCAAATCCGTGGTCCTTCCAGCGGCCTTTCTTGTCATGCTTGCCTTGCTGCTCATCATGCGAAAGCACAAGCTTGTGGCAGGACGCGGCTTGATCACCGCTGCCGCCGGTCTTTTGATGATCCTGGCGCCGCTATCGGTCAGGGCCACTATCTTGAGCGAAGGCCGGTTTTGTCTCATCGCCAACGACGCGACGAGGAACATCCTTCTCGGTCACTACGGAGATATCGGAGGCGCCCGGTTCAGTGACCCGCTGCGTGGCACCGTCTATTTCTTCGGAAGCCCTTCGTGCGCCCAGAAGGGCTTCTCCGAGGTCGTCGATTTTCAGTTCGGCGTCTACGAAAACGAGAAAATCATGGCCGAGGCGATGAAGTGGATCACGGCGCACCCTCTGGATTCGGTGCTGCTCTCTTTCGAGCACCTTTTCGACCTCTTCTACGGAACGCTGGCATGGCCGAGCTGTGTGTCGGAAACCCGGAAATGGGTCGTCCTCTTCAGCGAGATCTATCTCGTGCTCATACTCTTCCCTGCGTGTTACTTCGTTCTGCGGCACCTTCGACCGATGCTGAGCCTTCGAGCAGATCTTTGCGGGGACGTGCTCGTGCTGATGCCGATCGTCGCGCTTGCGATCGCTGCGTTTCTCACCTTGGGCGAGCCTCGTTACCGCATTCCATTCGACGGGTTCATGATCCTGCTGGCGTGCAGAGCCTTTTGCGGGAATCCGATGGCGGAGGCGAATCTGTTCGCCGTTCCCCAAGCTGATGCCCTGAACGAGCCGGTGCGCGACCCTGCGCCGGCGCGTGATCGTTAATCTCCTGTGGGATGAGCCGCTCTCTGGGGCTGCCTGGGAATTCCCGGGGGGGGGGGGGGGGGGGGGGCGGACAAACCGGGCCGGTTGCGGTCGGGTATCAAGACCGATCCTCTTTGAAGACACCAGAGAACTGCAGTCGGTACAGGAGCTCGTAGATCCCCCCTCGGGAGAGGAGCTCGTCATGGGTTCCATCCTCGACTATCTTGCCTTCATCGAGCACGACGATGCGATCCGCAGATTGCGCCATCGACAGGCGGTGAGCAATAACGATGCAGGTTCGCTCCTTCATAATCCTCTCCATAGCCTCTCTGATGTAAGCCTCGGACTCGGCATCGAGGTTTGCGGTTACTTCGTCGAGGATCAGAATCGATGGATCGGAGAGGATTTCCCTGGCAATTCCGATCCGCTGCCTCTCCCCACCGGAGAGATGGACACCACGCTCTCCAACGATGGTGGCGTAGCCTTGGGGAAGCCGCTGTGCGAACACGTCGACGTTGGCTGCGCGCGCAGCCTCGTAGACTTTCTCTTCTCGATGGAACGGATTGGCGTAGGCGATGTTCTCATAGATCGTTCGATTGAAAAGAGTGACCTCTTGCGGAACGATGCCGATTTGCGAGCGCAACCAGGCCAGGGGATAACTCTCAACAGGTTTGCCGTCGATCAGGAGCTGACCGCTGTTCAATTCGTACAGGCGTGGTATGGCGTGGGCGAGTGTCGACTTGCCGCTTCCGCTTCTTCCGACCAAGGCCAACACCTCGCCAGGACCGATCTTAAGGTCGATCGAGCGGATGGCCTCGTTGCCATCGCCGTAGGTCAACGAGACATCGACGAACTCGATCTCTCCGCAGAGCGTCTGTCCATGGAAGCTGGCGGCGGGTATGGAAGGCTCGGGTTGCACATTCAAAACCTTGAAGATCCGCTCCAACGACACCAAGGACACCTGTATAGAAGGAAGAAGCGCAAAGGCCGCTCCGGCAGACGTGACCAGCCCTGAAAGGAAGAGGAAGAAAGCAAGCAGTACGCCGATGGTCACCGTGCCCTCGATGATTCGGTAGATCCCGGCGGCCAATATGGCGTAGACACCGAGCGTCTGGAAGACTCCGATCGCGGTTTGGGAGGTGACGATAAAAACGTCACGGCGGACTGCCGCACGGATTCCGTCCTTGAGGAATCGGCTGAACCTGATGCGCTCGGATCCCTCGCGCGCTGAGGTGCGGATTGCGAAAATGCCCATCAGCGCTTCGTGAAGCGAGGCGGCGCTCCGGGCGTCCCTCTCCCGGGCGAGCTCACTGCGCCGTCGTACCTGGGGCAGGATGGCCAAGAGAGCCCCGAATACGAGGCACACCAATGCGAGTCCCCAGAGTGAAAACTGGGAGTCAACGAAGAAAAGGAGTACGAAAAACAGCACGGCCTTCAATGCGTTCGCCACGCCCTCGAGCATGCAGTCTGGCATCAACGATCGCAGGGCTGCTGCGTCATCACGCGCCCGGGACATCAATTGCCCGGTTTCCGTGTCGTCATGAAATTGCAGCGGCAGTCGCAGGAGATGATCGAGGATGGCTCGCATGACGCGGAAGTTGATGCGGCTTACCATCGAGATTGCGATGATAGCCTTGATGTAGCTCATCAATCGCGAGAACAGAAAGAGCCCCACGATGAGAACACCGATTTTCGCAAGGCCGCCGATATCTTGGCCAGGAAGCAGAACGTCGAAGATGTATTTGATGAGAAAGGGCGGGACAGCGGCGGCGGGGATGCTCAGAAGCATCATCAAGGCGATGATGGCGATCTTCGAACGCTCCGGCCGCAGGAAAGGCCAGAACCGACGAAGCAGCCTCATACCGTGGCGCAATGGCACCGGGGCCTCGGCTATACTTTGGATTCCTTGCATGGTGTACTATGCTCCCCAGGGGGGGCGAGGGGGATAACGCGTTTCAGCAAGGCCCTCCGGCGGCGATCTGGATTCTTCGGATTGACTCCAGAGGGCGCAGTATACAGCTTGCACGCATGCTGCACAGCTCTGATCCATCGAAACAGAGTATAACAATAGTTTTAATAGGTGAATACTACAAACAGGCGGGAAATCACTTGCATCCGTCCATGCTTCATGGCACGGACATAACGTCACCTGGAACGTAGAAGCGACCTTCCTGGCGCGTACACCAGATTTCCGAAGGGACTAACATCCGGTTCAAGCTTCCTCTCGCCAAGGCCGCCAAGGAATTTTTGGGGTGTGGAGGCTTTTCTCCAGACGGGAGAATCGCAGCTCCAACGACCGCTTTAGCTATCTCTTTATTGTCTTTGCGGCTTTGCGAGAGTTTTTTCTTCCCGCTGCGAGCGCAGGTTGTTAGGTAGAAGAAGAATGTTTCAGTACGCACCGTTGCTAATCACGAGATGCCGTCACCTAGGCAGCCTCGTATCGAGCCTATACCTCTATATCTCGATGCAGTTCACGAGCGGTGCAGCGTCAGGGAGAGCGCATCAACTGGCGGCGACGGTGTAGGTCGTGGTTGCAGTCGTCGTTACCGAGGAGGTCCCGGCTGTCGTGGAACTAGAGGATGTCGTCGAGTTGACTGTAGATGCGGTGGTCGTCCCGGCGGTAGAGGCGGTCGTTGTGGTATTCGCCGTGGTGCCAGTAGTGGTTGTAAGTAAACTGGCAGCAAAACTTGCAGCAGCTATTCCAACCGCGGCGACCGCCGGAAAAGCCGCGGCTTCGACTGCGTAGGCCTCAACGAGATCAATTTCGATCAGTTCTTTTTTAGCAGGTCGAACAAGCTTGACTCTATCTTCGTTTTCCATGCTTTACCTCTCCTTCTCTTTGCGTTTCAAGCACGAGAGTACTTTCCTCTCATATCGCCGGGCTCAGGAGATCGTTGACGCTGGGATTTAGGAATTTCCTTTATAGAGATTCAGCAGCCTCTGTCAAGGAAATAATTGCACCAAAGATGTTTATTTCTTAAATGCTGCATTTGTCGATACAATTCTATCCCTTTTCCAGTTCGGTGCTATAAAAACACATCACATCACACCAATTTTTTGTAGGATATTGTATATTCAATAAAAACGATAGTCTACTCGAAGAGCGAAAATAGTACTCCCACTGGTTGTTCCAGAATCCTGTGAAAGGAGGGGCGGCAACAGGCCGATACCCCTAATTCAATGAACGCGACGCCTTCCAACAACCGGCTATCACCTCCTTTATGGCCGTTAAATCAGGGTTATCAGGGTTCCAGATAGTTCTCCATAACTTCAAAAGGCTCTCTTCTTTCATATCTAAAAGGGGCGCGATAAGGGCCAAAAAGTGAAGGGTCAGTTTGAAGCGATTCATGTCAATCCCCTCTATGGATTGGCATCGCCTATGATATCTATTGAACCAGAATCTACCCCAGCGCGTTCCCCCTACCCGGCCTATTTTCCAGTTATCCGTATTGCCAACAGCATATTTCTCACGAAAGTCCGGATCGAGCGTTACGCCGTATCGGGCTGGATGTTGGGCGATGGCGGTCCCGGGCTGGAGTTTAAAAGGTTCGATGCTGAACTCGTCGCATCGACATTCTGCTATGAGTTCGAGACTGCTCGTCATGCTTTCAGTGGTCTCACCTGGAAATCCGGCTATGAACGAGACTAACGTCCAAATCCCAGCGTCCTGAACCTGGCGCAGGGAGGGAGCCACTTCAGAAAGCGAAAAATTCTTACCCATCTTCTTTAATAGGTCGGAATCACCTGACTCAATGCCATAGAGCAATGCTCGGCAGCCGGCCCTCGAAAGTCTTTCATAATCAACTTTTTTGAAAGCACCCACATTTCCATATCCATACCAGATGAAAGGAAAACCCTTTTTCTCGATGTAGTCACAAACCTGAAGCAGTAGGCCAACGCTCGGGGTCGGATCGGTCAGACAAAAGCGGAAAACCTCGAATTTCTCAGCCAGAGTATCGAGCTCATTCCGGACGGAGTCCAAGGAGCGTCTTCGCACACCTGACCACAAGTATTTACTAACACAAAAACTGCAATTGTAAGCACATCCTCTTTGCATGCTTATCATTAGCATCGGAAAGTAGTTTTCGAGGTCGAAGACCTCCCAATCCGGCAGAGGCAGGTCATCGAGGTTTTCAATCGGCTTGTTCTCCGTCGTCTCTAATTTGCCGCCATTTCTGAAGGTTATATTCCTCACATCCTTCAAATCCCTCCCGCCATCCAGATAATCACCGAGCTCCACCAGGGTCAGCTCGCCTTCCCCGATTACGGCCAAGTCAAAAACGTCCGTTACCTCGAGTAATGACTCTTGGCAAAGGGTTGCGTGGGGACCACCTGCAATGATGAGGCTGGAGGGGGATATCTTCCGCGCAACTTTTGCCATTTCCACGGTGGATGAAAAACAGGAGTTGTCCGTTATTTTGAAACCGATTACATCAGGTACGTCTTTTTTGATGGATTGAAAAAACCGATCCTTACCCCCTGTGAGCGGATTGCTGTCGAATACCTTGCGTAGATGTCCAGCCCTTTTCAAAGCTGCAGCCAGATAGGCCAGACTCAGGTCAGGTATGAAAGGAAACCAGTTTCCTGGAGTATAGTTCATTAAATAGAATAGGGACATGTTTGCATTATGCGATATTTACATCGTTACTGTCAAGCAAAGGGCTTTCGCTCGAGTTAAAATCCAGACGGACGGCGGGCGGACGCACCAGGCCCGGTTCATGGTTTGATAAACACTGTGATCACATCTCGCAGCCTACAAAAGCCTCGCCTGAGGGCCAACCGGCCGCTGTATTGACGTGGCCGCCAAGACAACTCCAGCTCTCGTCTCCAATCCAACTTCGAGTTTCACGGGGTGCAAAAAAGTAGATCCATAGGAGGTGACTATCGTGTTCTTCGGAAAGTCAAATGTCGTTGGCCTCCTGTGGCATGATCGTTGTCGGTGTCGATTTTCTTTCTGCACCTTGATTCTTCGAACGCCGTCGTCGTAGGGATTGGCGCCGGCTACGGCGGTGACCAGCTCGTTGATATCGCTCGCGATGATGCTGTCCGCGACCGGAGACCGCGGGGTCATGACCAGGCGATTGCCCTCACCTCGTCTACCAGATTGTAGAAGTGACGGATTCCCGTTGACATCGACTCCTATCCTCGGTTGTACTTTCTATTTCCCATGGTTGGGTTTCCCAGATTACCTGCGGGATACTGCACCGTTCACGTCCATGTAATACGACTATGCCTAAAGGGATAGAAACAGTGGATCCTGAGATAACTGATCAATTTTTATCTTCGACTAAACCGGACGATACCAGCCTTCCGCGGTTGGCGGTGATCCCTGATGACGCCTTTGACGTGGACTGCATCGGCTACGGCGACCACGGCGAGGGGCTCGTGCAGATGATCCGCACCGTGCGTGCGCGCGGTTCCTTCATCATCGGCGTTTACGGCCGCTGGGGCCAGGGCAAGACCAGCATGCTGCGCCAGATCGAGATGTCCCTCGACGGGAGGGGCATCAGCGGCGATCCCGAGGTGATCACGGTCTGGTTCAATCCCTGGCGCTACGCCGGCGAGCAGTTTCTCATCGAGCGCGACTACCTGGAGAAGATCATCCAGTTCCCCTTCACCCTGCCGCCGGCCGATGAAGAGAAGCTTCGCAGCCATATCCGCGAGGATTACATGGCCGACCTGCCCCGTGCGCGACCCCTACCTCGACACAATCCTGGAGTCGATAGGCACCGTGCCCCGCAACCTCAAGCGCTACATCAACGCCGTGGCTTTCACCATGTGGGCGGCCGAGCGCCGGCAGGCGGGGGGTGGGGAAGACTTCCGCCTCGAGCTGCTGATCAAGATGTCGCTCATCGTCTTCCTGCTGCCCGAGCTCTACAAGCAGCTTACAAGCTATCCCCATCATCTGTTGTTCATCCAGGAAAACCTCTGGGAGCGGGGCGCGAGGAGCAGGAGAAGACGACCGAGTCGCCCGAAGAGACGCCGGTCGATGACTTTCGCGAGAACCGAGCTCTCTGTGAGATGGCGGTGACTGAAAAAGCCCGAAAGGAGCTGGCGATCGGGATCCTGGAAGTGGATTCCTGGCTCAAACAGCCACACGTGGAGAAGCTGAAGGCGTTCCTGCGCAAGAGGATACGTCAGGGGAACGGAGAAAAGCTAAACGAGCTGGGCTTTACGTCGGAGGCTGCCCACGAAGGCCGAGTGGGAGTACGCTTGCCGTGCCGGGACGGAAGGCGAGCGCTACGTACGGGTTGGCGAAAGCGCAGCCGCCACCTGCGCGAGCGCCACGGAGCGGAGAGGGGGCGTGAGGATGTGATTGCCGGTCGTGTGGCAATCACTAGACAACGTCGGTCGCGCGACCGATGGGGCTTTGGGTGAGCGGAGCTGTGAGGATGTGACAGCCGGTCGTGTGGCAATAACCGAGCGGCTTCAATCAGGCCATCCGTAGCCCGACCGTGAGGGAGGGCGTGGATGCAGTACGAGCGCCGACAACCAATCGATTGCTCTTCTACGCCTCGATCATCATGTGAAACGACGACAGCAGATCGAAATCAGATTTCGGAGCAGAGGGAATGATAATGATCGATACGGTGGTCAGGGAGATCCTAAAAGCGATCGGCTCGGTAGGATGGAAGGCACTCAAGCGATCAGACAAGGCGCTGAAGGCTCTTGAAATGGCCTAGCTCAAGCCTCCATCCCCCGATTCGGATTTCGAGCAGGTCTACGCCTATACCTTGCTCGAGTACGGTATCGACAGGCCTAAGTCGATCCTGGACTTCTTTCGCGCTGTGGAGATCCGGAAAGCCTTCAGGGATTCCTTCGAGCAGAACGACCTGTCCATCCTGCACCACGAAGCGGAGCATTTTCTCGACTGAAACATCGTCGGTGACGCGCTGCGAGAAATCGAAATCGACCCCCGCGCGGAATTCGCCCGCTTCACCGTGATTTTCAATAGTGTCGTGGACTCGACACGTACACCCGTGGAGGTCCGCCAGGACCACCAGTTGGAGGACATTCGAGCCTTCATTGAAAAGATCCTCGGTGAGCTGCAAGGCCTTTCGATCAAGGAGCTGCGCAAGCGCAACCTCGCCCACATCCGTGGATCGCTGGCCGATCAGCTCGAGGCCTGGTTCAGCGCTTTGGGTTACGAGCTGGAGAGCTGCAACGAGATCAAAGGCGGCCTTCAGGAGTGGATCATCCAGGTTCCTGGACTCCACGATTACGAACGCATCCTCGTTCACCTCACCGAACGGCGCGGCGAAAGCTGCGATATGAACCGCCTGAAAGAGTCTGTTCAACATCAGCGTGTCGACGAGGGTTGGCTCGTGGTTTACCGCTGGCTTTCCCAGGGAGCCCGTGAGAAGGTCGTCCGCAAACTCCTATACTGTTATACCTTCGACGAGCTCCTGGACAAACGTGCAAACTTCGAACGCTACTTCAATCACCTGGTCGAGCAGGTCGGTGCGAAAGGTATCGACAAACACTATATCCCTCTGGGATTCACGAAGGACGAGTTCGATCCGGTCACCAGAGAGAAGACCGGGATAAGCTGCTACAACAGACACAACGGCTGGATGGAGACCTATATCGATCAATGGCTCGGGGACCCATGCAAGGAACACATATCGATCCTCGGTGAGTTCGGCACCGGCAAGACCTGGTTCGCGCTTCACTATGCATATGTGCAGATGCAAAAGTACCGCGAAGCCAAGCAGAAAGGGCTCGAGCGACCGCGGATCCCGCTGGTCATTCCGTTGCGAGATTTCCCCACGGCATTCAGCGTGGAATCCCTGTTTTCCGAGTTCTTCTTCCTCAAGTACCCCGGTTGTCTGCCGAATTTCAAAGCTTTCTCGCTCCTCATTTGGATGGGCAAGTTGTTGCTCATCTTCGACGGTTTTGACGAGATGGCGGACAGGATCGATCGACAGCAGATGATCGATAATTTCTGGGAGTTGGCGTCTCTTGTCGTGCCGGGGGCCAAAACGATCCTCACCTGCCGCAGCGAGCACCTTCTAGAAGCCGAGGCCGGTCGTGGGGAGTGTAACCTCGGACTAAAATCTTACACGACGAACATCATCGGCCAACCGCCACGGTTCGAGGTGTTGAACCTGCTGAGGTTCGACGAGGATCAGATCGACGAGGCGTTGTCACTGCGCACCACGCCAGCGACGTTGGAGCTGATTCTGGGGCAGCCCCAACTCCAGGACGTGATCAGCCGTCCCGTGATGCTCGATTTCATCCTGGAAGCCGTGCCGGAAATCGAAGCCGGCAAGCCGGTGGACCTCGCGCGGATCTACCTCTACGCCGTGACCCGCACAATGGATCAGAACATCACGGAGGGCTGCATGTTCAACTCGCCGGCCGATAAGCTTTTTTTTCTGTGCGAGCTCTGCTGGGAGATGCTCACCACGGATCGTATGATCCTCGACTACCGCATGATCCCCGCACGGCTGAAGAACCAATTCGGAGAGGTGGTGATCGAAGAGCAGAATCTCGACCGCTGGCGCCATGACATGCTGTCAGATACGATTCTCATCCGCAACGAGGATGGCGATTATACACCGGCGCATCGTTCGCTCGTCGAGTTCTTAGCCGCAGTCCGCGTCCTGGCCAAGCTGGGCTTGCTGCCTCCCGATTTTATGGAGCTTGCGCGCCGGCGTCACCCAGCGGACCTCTATGAAAGCTTGCCACCGCAGATCTACACGTGGTCCGACTATTTTTACCGCATTCGCGACCGTAACGACCAAATAACCAGGATCGCTCCTCTCGAAAGTTTCGACGCGGAGGATCAGGAGTCCACCTTCACCTCTCTACCGCGGCTCGGACAAGTCACGTGGTGGTTCATCCACGAGATTACCGACGCTGAAGGGATCCGTATTAGGTTCCACGAGCTCCTCGAGACCACTCTCAACGAATTCAAGGACGGCTTGAGAAATCCGGTGGAGCAGCAGGATCTGCTCAGATTCATTTTGGATTACCGAATGCTCTGTTTTCGCTGGGCGTCAGCAGAAGGCAAGCATGCGGTGATCGAGATCCTGCGAGCCCAGCATCAGCAAGAGTGGGAGTGTGCCGCAGGTGCGGAGGAGACGGTGACGGAGGTCGTTCCGGTCACGCAAAAGGACAACATCACCCTGCCGCTCGTGAGGATTCCGGCGGGACGCTTTTTGATGGGTGGCGTCTTGGATTTTGATGAAATGCCGATTCATGCGATCGATATCACGCAGCCCTTTCTGTTGGGAACCACAACCGTCACCAACCAGCAATACCTCGCCTTCGTGCGCGCTACCGGCCAGCACAATCCCGTAGGCATGAACGCCCGCGATCGTTCGCAGATCAACGAAGAGAAAGGTGTTTACTGGTTCAGGTCGATCGATTTGGCGCTGTGCTACCAGACACATCCTATCGTGGGAATCTCCTGGTACGATGCGGTTGCCTTTCTCAACTGGTTGTCCGAGCAGGCCGGTTTGCGACCTTGCTACACGATCGACGAGACCAGAGTCTCTTGGGATCGAAAGGCCGACGGATACCGGTTACCCACCGAAGCCGAGTGGGAGTACGCCTGCCGTTCGGGAACGACGACGCCGTTCGCCTGCGGCTACGAGGACCGGCTGAATGAGATGGCCTGGTATGAAGAAGGGGACCAAGATCGCCGGATCCATGCCACCGGTACCAAGGAACCGAACGCCTGGGGGCTCTACGACATGCACGGCAATGTGTCTGAGTGGGTCTGGGACTGGTTTGCAGACTACCCGGATCACGCGCCGGCCGACTACGTCGGATTCCGCAGGAGTGAACACCGGGTGTACCGCGGCGGCTGGTTCGGTAATATCGCGCAGGATTGCCGATCGGCGTACCGCTACAACGGCGAACCCAGCTTTCGTATCATCATCATCGGCTTCCGCCTCGCCAGGTCGTTGCTGTGACCCTCACTCCCCGATCAATCCCGCATTCTACCTCAAGATACGATTCAAATGAGCCGATTTACTGATCAGGGTTTCTTGCTGCACGACCGCGCCGGTGCAGTCTCGAGAAACGAAGAGCACCTCCATTGTGGAGTTTGTACAGCCCTGAGATTAGCAGCAGGAGTCGAGGTGGCCGTTCAAGATAAGCGTTATTTACTCGGGCTTGCACTGGTAGCTTTCTTGGTCTCTGCATGTCGAGCTCCCGGCGGCGAAACGGATCGATCCGCGTCGTTCGAGCAGCCCATTCAGGAGGTATTCCTGTCCGAGCTCGTCTATCCTCAGGAGGAGCGGGAAACACAGATTTCTATTGCTGTTCAGTATGAGAACAACGACGACGATGCCTATCGGACACCGCTATCCTTGGAGTACGGGATTACCGGCGCCTGGCGGATCGAGCTGGAATGGGATGCCTACGCCGATCACGAGCGGGCCGGCGGTGGTCGTACGGCGGGTACCGGGGACGTCGAGATCGGGACCGCTTACAGCTTCATGAATCTCGGCGGATCCGATGTTCATGCCGCGCTCGGTTCGAGCGTCACCTTGCCAACCGGCGACGACGACCGGGAGCTCGGAGAAGGTGAAACAACCTACGAGCCCTACGGTGTCGTGGCCATGGATACGCCTCTTTTGCCCAGGAGCCAGGTCTTTACTCAGCTCGGGACGGAGCTAAATGACGGGGCGCCGGAATGGTTCTGGAACATAGGTTTCTTTGTTCCCTTCGATCACCGCAATCGATACGTCCTGACCACCGAATTCAACTGGACCGAGGAAGAGCGATACCTGACACCCGGTGTGGTTTTCAATCTTCCCGGCACGTGGGAGCTCGGAGTTGGGGCGCCGATCGGATTGACCTCGGAGGCCGACGACTATCGCGTCATCTTGTTTCTGACCTTCGAGTTCGGGGGAACCGGCGATGACGACTAGGCGCGTCTCTAAAGACGACCTCCCCTTTGGCACTCTTCCGGCTCGTTTCCGATCGATCCCAGAGAAACTCATTGTGCGGAAAATCATAGAAGGTTGAGACGATGCCTCTGATGAAAAACGCCGGAATCAGCAAGAAGCTAACGGTCATGCTTTGTGTCTCGGTTCTCCCATTCGTGTTGACGCTTGTCGTTTTAGTATACGGGGCGGGGCTCATCAAGGAACGATTCTCCGCGCTGAAAGACGAAGTCCTCCCCCAGACCATCTCCATCATCGAGATGAAGGGAACATGCAACCGCATTTTCGCCGAGATACAGGGATTCGCCGCGACTGGCGATGAAGACGAAATCGAAGAGTTTTACGAGGCGATCGAAAACTTTGAGGATCTGAACCGTATTTTGCTTGCGAACTCCGACCGCCGTGATTTTCTCCAGATCGGAGCGGCGTTGGAAGAGCACAAGGAGTTCTTCCGAAGGTCCGGAGAGGAAATCTTCGAGCATTACCGGCAACAGAAGAGTGTGCTGGAGTCGGTGGAGAACGCCGTTGAGGAGTTCGAGAAAACAATATCGTCGCAGGTGACGCGTTTTCCCGTTCTTCGCGAGATCGATGCCTGCGTCCACATTCTCGTGGCCGATGCCATCAAAGACGTTTATGCCCTCGACGATGACGATGATCCGGATCAAGAAGATATGCTCCACGACGACGTAGCGGTGGGCTCTGATCCCATTCCGCGGCACTTTGACTTCAGAGAGGTATCGGACTCAGAAGATTTGGTGGAGTTGTTCGAGCACCTCGTGGTCTCGACCGTCGAGAACGACCTCGCGCAGTCTTTACGGGACGACTTGATGTGCAAGATTGAAACCATAGACGCGCTCCTCGACGAGGTGCACCAGGTCAGACGCGGCATCCTGGCGGTCATCGAGCGCGTTGAAGACTATGAAGAGGTTATCCTGGCCACCGCGAAAGAGGCGCTGAGGATCCAGAAGAGCAATGCCGCGGAGGAACACGCCCAGACCGAACGTGCGATCACCATGATGATCCTGTTCGTGACACTGGTTGGTGTGGTATTCAGCCTCATTTCCCTTGCGATCGTTTTATCGGTGAGTCTGCCGATCGCATCTTCCATCAAAACGCTCGTTAAAGCCACAAAGGAACTATCCCGGGGTCATCTCGATCACCGGGCTGAGATAACGACTCGTGATGAAATCGGCACTCTGGCCGCGGCCTTCAACTCCATGGCGGAAAGCCTCAAGATGACGATGGCCAAAGAACGCGCCAACGCCGCTGCGGCCAACAAACTTGCGTGTGCCGAAAAACACCGCGCCGCCGAGATGGACAAGGCCAAGACCATGGCGGTGGAGGCCAACCGCTCTAAGAGCGAATTCCTGGCCAACATGTCGCATGAGTTGCGAACACCCATGAATTCCATCATCGGCTTCACCCACCGCTTGATCGTCAAATTGAAGGATCAGGTCTCGGAGCGGGAGATGGACGCTCTGGAGACGGTTGATCGTAATGCCAAGCATCTCCTGACGTTGCTCAACGATCTCCTTGATCTCTCCAAGATCGAAGCCGGTCGCATGACCCTCAGCAAGACGCGTTTCGATCTCAACGAGGTGATCCGCGAGGTTTGCAGCCGGTTGGCGCCGCTTTCCGAGGAAAAGGCTCTGAACGTAAAGGTCGATCTTCCCGATGAAACGGTCGAGGTCGAGGCCGATGTGATCAAGGTGCGACAGATCGTGACCAACCTCGTGTCCAACGGGATCAAGTTTACCGAAAACGGTAGTGTGACAGCTAAGGTCTCGACGGTTTCACCTGGCGCGCAGAACGATTTCGTAACGATCGAGATCGAGGATACAGGGATCGGCATCAGCCCGAAGAATCGACAGAGATTGTTTCGCAAGTTCACGCAGCTCGATAGCAGCACGACCCGCACGGCCAGCGGAACAGGTCTGGGGCTCTTCATTTCCAATGAATTCGTCAAGATGCACGGTGGCCGGATCGAAGTCGAGAGCCTGGTTGGTAGAGGCAGCACTTTCAAGGTTTGGCTGCCCCTTTCCTCCAAACCGCTGAACAGACCGAAGCGCAGCAAGGATTCGAGGGTCAGAAACCGTTCGACGACACAGGGAATCACGATTCTCTGTGTTGATGACAACGACGACATCCTCGAGTTCCTCAGGCTCACCTTCGAAGACGAGGGTTACGATGTGCTTCTCGCCGACGGTTATGAAAGCGCCATCGAGATCGCCACCAAGAACAAGCTCGATCTGATCTGTCTCGACCTGCGCATGCCCGGAAAGGACGGATCCGATGTGATCAAAACCCTTCGCATAGACCAACGCCTGAAGGCGATACCGGTCATCGTCGTTTCCGTCGATGCCGACGAGCCGGCGATCAAGAACCTCGGCGCGCGGTCCTACATGACCAAGCCTATCGATCCAGACAGATTGTTGACCGAGGTGACCGATATCCTGGCGGAGAGCGTCGGTCGAGCGCTCATCGTCGAAGACGACCACGACACGGCGGAGCTGATCGAGAAAACCCTGACAGATCATCACATCGATGTCCACATCGCGAAGAACGGAAAGGTGGGCTTGGAGGCGGTGGGCTCCTTCTCTCCGTCGGTCATCATCCTCGATCTCATGATGCCCGTGATGAACGGGTTCGATTTTCTCGAGAGGATCAGCACACACCAGAAATGGAAGCGGATTCCCGTGGTCATCTTGACCGCGAAGACGCTCGACCAAGACGAGGTCGACAGGTTGGGAAGATTCAGCACGGCGATCCTGACCAAGGGGAGAGACTACACCACCTCCCTGGTCAGCACGATACTCAAAGCCGTCGTGCCACGGAGAGGCACGCAGGATTTTTCGAACTCCGAGGAAGAAAAGGTGCCGGTATGAGCGCGCGAATTCTGATCGTCGAGGACAATCCCGACAACTTGAAGCTCATCGAGTGGCTGCTCGAAGACGCGGGTTATGCTTTCGAGTCCGCCGGCACGGCCGAGCGTGCGCTCGAGCTGATCGGATCAGAAGCTTTCGATGTCGTGCTCATGGACATATCTCTGCCCGATATGGACGGGAAAGAGATAACGATGAGGCTCAGGGCGCAGGACGAATTCAAAGACCTCCCGATCATCGCGGTCACCGCCCACGCCGTGAGGGGTGAGGACACGGCGATCCTCGCATCGGGGGTTTCGGCTCTGGTGACGAAGCCGATCGATGAAGACATTCTGATGACCACGATCCGCAGTTTTTTATCCGAGACCGTGAAACATGGCTAAAATCTTAATAGTCGACGATCTACCGGACAATGTCAAGCTTCTCCAGTACGACCTGGAGGATGCCCGCTACGAAGTCGTCACCGCCTACAACGGGAAAGAAGCTCTCGCAAAAGCGCGCAGCGAGTCACCCGATGTGATTCTACTCGACATCATGATGCCCGAAATGAACGGGATCGATGTCTGCCGCAAACTGAAACAGGATCCGAATCTGAAGGACATTCCGGTGATCATGGTTTCGGCCAGGAATCAAGACCACCACGTAGTGGAGGGGCTCGATGCGGGAGCGTTGGATTACATCTCGAAGCCGTACTACTGGCCGATCGTGGCTGCCAGAGTCAGATCCGCGGTGCGCATCAAGAAGTCTCACGACGAACTGACTCACCTCAACACAGAGCTCGATCGGGCGAGGCTGCAGGCCGAAGCCGCCACCGAGGCGAAAGCTCGCTTCCTGGCCAACATGAGCCACGAGATCAGGACCCCGATGAACGGTGTGATCGGCATGACATCGCTTTTGCTCGAGACCGATCTTACCCGTGAACAGAGTGAGTACGTCGCGGCCGTCCGGGATTCCGGTGATGCGCTGCTCACGGTGCTCAACGACATACTCGACTTCTCGAAAATCGAGGCGGGGCGGCTCGATCTGGAGGTGATCGAGTTCGACATGCACGAGTTGATCGAAAACGTGGTGAATCTCTTCGCTCTCGATACGTCGTCGAAGGGGCTGGAGCTGGGTTGCCTCGTGAAGGGGGACGTTCCAGCCCGTGTGCTCGGCGATCCGGCTCGGATCCGCCAGATCGTGACGAATCTGCTCAGCAACGCCGTGAAGTTCACTCATGAGGGCGAGGTCGTCCTCACCGTCGAGCGGATCGAGTTGTCGCACGATCAGGCAGCAAAGGGTCATGACTCCGTGGCACCAGGCCGAGGAACCCTTCGAGCAGCGGACCAAGGATTCTGCAGGCTCCGCTTCGCGGTTTTGGACACCGGGATCGGTATCAGCAAGGAACGCAGGGAAAAGCTCTTCAAGAGCTTTTCACAGGTCGATACGTCGATAACCCGCAAATACGGAGGCACAGGCCTCGGGCTGTCGATCTGCAAAAAACTCACCGAGATGATGGGAGGGAGAATCGGGATCGACAGTGAGCCGGATCGCGGCAGCGTCTTTCACTTCACCATCGAGCTTGCTGTTTTGGATCGAGAGGAGGATTCGAGCGGGGGACGGGCGAGCGGGCTCGAAGGCAAGCGCATTTACTGCTTGGCGCACAACCAGCGCACTCTTTCGACTCTCGAGTCCTATTTGGCCGACGGGAAGATGATGTTTTACGGCAGCAAGGATCAATCGCTGGTTCTCGATGATCTGCATGCCGCGACTCATCGAGGACAGGCGTATGACGCCGTGATCCTGGATAAGGGAAGCAGGGCTGAGGATCGGCGGCTGGAAGTGATACAGGCGATCAAGAACGATCCCGAGCTGACCCATATCCCCATCATCCCCATCGTTTCGGTTGCCGGAACAACAGCGGATGGACAAGAGGCGGCGACGCTGGGATTGTCCCACCGATTGACAAAGCCCATTCTCGCATCGCGGCTCTACCTATGTCTGAGCGACGTCTTGGACCTGGAGCCGGCGGAAGCGAACCGATACGAAACCGGACAGGAGCATCGTTCTCCGCTATCGAGCGCAGATCGAGCGGCCTACATTCACCGCATCCTCGTCGTCGAGGATCATAAGATCAACCAGAAGCTGGCGCTCTCCATGCTGGACAAGCTGGGATTCCAAGCGGACCTGGCATGTGATGGAAAGGAAGCCCTGGTGGCGCTGAGTCGCGCTCCCTATGACCTCGTCCTGATGGACTGCCAGATGCCTGAGATGGATGGATTCGAGGCAACGCGGATCATCCGTGAGAACGAGCGCAACACAAAAGCGCATCTCCCGATCATCGCGCTCACGGCCAACGCCATGAAGGAAGACCGCCAGCGTTGCCTCGACGCGGGCATGGACGACTATCTCGCCAAACCGCTGCAGATCAAAGAACTCGCAGAGGTCATCGAGAATCACCTCGCCGATTCGACGACACCGGGACATCGCCCTTCGACGGTGTCCCGGACTTAGAATTCTTCGAGCAGGATCGATAACGTCAGAAACCGGCGCGCAAGCACCAGTAGTTGCCGATCTCGGCCGGCGGTGCCGGGTTCGCCACCAGGTTGTAGGGATCGAAGGCCCCTGCCGTGTTGGTGCCGCAATAGAATGCATCACCCCATACGTAGGTCGTTGTCTCGTCGGTGGGCATTACGTACTGGCCGGTGCTGTGAGTCAGCACACATCCCACGAAAAACACACCGCTCACTGTGACCGGCGTGCTCAAGGTCACGACGTTCATGATATCGGTGTCCACGTTCTGCACGGTCGTGGGCTCTCTGGTGAGCAGAACACAGTCGCTCGGGTCGCCGTCGTTGGTGGGATCGTCCCACACGAAGACTTCGCAGGCAGTGCCGTTTCCCGGGGACCAACCGGGATGTTGGAGCGAACCGAAGATCGTGCGCACATCCAGGATCGTCTCACCCCCGGTCACCGCGTCGAACCGGTGCATCCAGCACATATCTCCACCTGCAGACCAGCCCCACAGGTTTTCGACGGATCCATCGTCGTACTTGTAGACCTGTCCCGAAACGTCTTCGATGATCGTGGGGTTGACAGTGTTGCTGGTCATGCCGTACTGGACCGCCTGGAACCAGACGTCGGCGCCCGCGCTGTTCGGAGGAAAGGTTAGATTCCAGACGGCGGTCCCACTGGAATCGGCGATTATCTTTCCTCCCGCCTGCTTCGGCTTGGCCAGATCGAGCGTGACGTTCAGAAAAGGTACGTTGGTGCTGCCTGGACCGCTGGTGCTGTAGGCCAGGTAGGTCTCCACGTTTGGTGTTCCCAGCGTTACAGTAAACAGATTTTTGAGTCCTGCGATCGGTTGATCGGGATTGAGACCCAGCAGGAGGGCCTGATTGTCACCGCACTGCGTATAGGTTCCCCCGTTCGATTTCGAGAGGTCCTGGAAGAAGACGGTGTCGCTGATCGCACGGTTGCCGCCGCCCCCGGTCTCTAAGTCGACGTCATCTCCATCGCCGTTTCGGAACTGACCCCAGTAGACCACGTTGATGGTGTGCTTATCGAGACAGTAGTCCCAGCATTTCTTCTGCCACGACCCGGGATCGTAGTTGCCCGCAGGCGGAGGACCGATATTACTGTTTGGTCCCGAACAGGGGCCGGTGCTGTAGTTTTCTTCGCCGTCGGTGTAGACGGCCATGATCCTATAGTCCTGGGGTGCGGAAGGAGCGTTGGCCTCCAGGTAGTCACAGAAAATCTGGATGGCGTCGGCCAGCGGGGTCATGCCGTTGCACGGTTGCCCGTTGAGGGTGTCGAGTGCGGCCATGGCGTCGGTTTCACCTACGAAACCGCTAGTGAGGTAGTCGAAATTGCTGCCCGCGAAGGTGGTCACGACCGCCAGCCCGTTGGGTACTCTTTGAAAGAACTGGACCACATCGATTTTGGCCGCCGCGAGAGCGTCCTCACCGCGTGTGTTGCCTGTGCTGCGAACCGTTTGCATCGATCCCGTACGATCCATGACGACCGCCATGTATTTGACGGAATCACCGTTGTCGCCAATATCGGCACTTTCCACGGAACCCCTGATGCTTGCTATGTCTTCTGGTTGGGATTGAGCGAAGCAGAGCGGTGTCAATAGACACCCAGAAAGAATCACACATAGTCCGAGGGTTAATCGTGTTTTCATGTTTGCGCCTCCTAAGTCTCGCGTCAAAACAACTTCACCTTCTTTATCTCATCTTCCGCCATTCTGGATGCAAAAGGGATTGATGGGTAAATCAAAAAATCGACAAAGGCTCTGACTAGCCGATAGATTGCCCGTCGATGAGTGAGGCAAGATAATCGATAAGAATCAAAAACGACGATAATGCCGGTTTGCACTCGACTATTTATCGCTCTATAATGGGATGCGTAAAAGTCGTAGAACGACTAGCGTATTTTTTTATTTTTCAGGGAGGCGTTCATGGACTGCCCGCCAGAGAACGTGACATCGTTGCTCAATGCGGCATCTTCAGGCAGCGAAGAAGCCTGGAAGCAGCTCTTCTCGGTGGTCTACAAGGAGCTCCACCAGCTCGCCCGAACCGTCATGAAGCTGGAGCGCCGGGATCGAGTCCTGCAGACCACCGCTCTGATCCATGAGGCGTATCTACGCCTCCTGCCGGGCAGCGATGTTCAGTGGCAGGGGCGCTCCCATTTCTTTTGCGTGGCGGCTAAAGCGATGCGCCGCATCCTCGTCGACGAGGCCAGGCGCGTGAACGCCACGAAGCGCAAGCACCGGATCGAAGGAGATCCTGACAAAGAGGTCGTGGCCGGGCAGGCGTGCCGTGGGGGGGGTGATTCCGATGCGCTCTACGATGATCTGGAAGCGCTGGATCGGGCCCTGGAGAACCTCAAATCTCAAACGAACCACAAGCGCAAGTGCGCGATCGTGGAGCTGCATTTTTTCGCTGGATTGAGCTTCGACGAGGTTTCCAGAATCCTGGATGTATCTCCAGGGACGGTTTACCGGGACTGGCGGTTTACCAAAGCCTGGCTCAGTCGCGAGCTGGAAAGGACCGCAGGTCATGGAGTCTGAACGATCACAAAGAATGGAAGCTCTGTTCCATGCCGCTCTCGAACGCGAATCTTCCGAGCGAGCCGCATACCTCGCAGATGCCTGCGGTGATGATGTAGCCCTGCGCGACGAGGTGGAGTCGCTCATTGCTGCCAGCGAGAGGACACCGGAGGTCCTCGAGAAACCGCCCTGGTCGCGCTTGGCGCGGCCCTCGATCGCGGATGAGCTGGCCGGCGAGCCTCCCGAAACGGATCTGCCCTTCGAGTGGCTCGGGGAGTTCCGTCTGCTCGGAAAGCTCGGCGAGGGCGGCATGGGAGTGGTGTATCTCGCCGTGCAGGAGTCGCTTCAGCGCAAGGTGGCCTTGAAGGTGATCCGCCCGGAGCAGACCGGCTCGTTCGAGATCACGAAGCGCTTCTGGCGCGAGGTCGAGGCCGTCTCCCGGCTGCGACATCCCAACGTCGTCACCGTGTTCGGGAGCGGTGAGGAAAAGGGGGTCTGCTACTTCGCCATGGAGCTCGTGCCGGGCAAGGGGCTCAACGAAGTCCTGCGCGACGCTGCGGCACAGGGTGTGAAGATCCCGACTCCGAAGCTGCTCGGTTGGGTATCCAAAGCCTGGAGGCAGGCCAAACGCAATCCCGTGGCGAGCGTATCGATCTCCCTGGCGGTCATCGCCATCCTTGCTCTAGCCCTGCGCCTGCCCCATAAATATCCTGCAGCGCATTCATGTTAATTCCTCCCGGAGCAGAAGTGCATAGACCATGTCATGGAAACGTGCGTATCCTCTCCACAACGATTGGAACCCTGGCGGGCCATCACATCGGCGATTCAAGTATCCTCCA